>AVOA01004823.1_pt1 | contig 40857 bp, 44 predicted proteins | sample 80171 | NCBI WGS metagenome assembly AVOA01 (sample SAMN02954237, study PRJNA213161) | gut metagenome | biome: terrestrial; feature: piglet; material: feces; isolation source: piglet diarrheic feces | host: Sus scrofa | place: China
GGCGGAGCCCTGCCGTATTAAGGAGGGCGGAGCACATGGCATGGATCGAACTGCATCAGACGCTGCCGACGAATCGCAAGACGATGCGGTTCAAGCGCCTGCTGAAAATCAAGACGCCGCAGGCCGTCGGCCATATGTGTATGCTGTGGCTCTGGGCAATCGACAATGCGCCGGACGGGGATCTTTCCCCGTTCGACGCGGACGACATCGCAGAAGCCGGTGGGTACACAGGCAAAGATCCCAGCGCATTTGTGGACGCGCTGATCGGCGCCGGGTTCGTGGACGATGACGGTGACAACCTGCGTCTGCACGACTGGATGGATTACGCCGGCGGATTGATCGAGCACCGCGAGGAACGCAAAGCGTATAAGAAACGCCAGTACGAACTGTACAACGACATGCGCCTGATCAAGGCCGTGCGTGCGCGCGACGGTGACACCTGCCAATACTGCGGTAAAACTGTCAACTGGCTTGACCGCCGCGGCGCAGATGGCGGCACATACGATCATGTAGACCCTGATGGTGGGAACACGCTGGACAACATCGTTGTCTGCTGCAGAAGCTGCAACAGCAGCAAAAAACACAGAACGCCAGCGCAAGCCGGGATGCATCTTGCAGCCGACATTCTGCCGGAATCCGGTAGAAATACGGTAGAGCCGCAGCAGGAAATCTGCCGTAGTCCGGTAGAAATCCGGCAGAAATCCGGTAGAAATACGGTAGAAAAATCTACAATAACAGTACAGTACAGTACCAATACAGATACAGTACCCTGTATTTCTGAAGAAAGAAAGGTAAAAGAAAGAACCCCGGAGGTGCAGCCTGTGACCGACGTGACGCCTCCGGAAGCTGTCCGGCCTGACGTGCTGGAGACGAAAAACAGATTGATCGTGCAGGCGGATATGCCGAATGGCCGGAAGCTGGACGAACTGCCGGAGGGGATGCGCCTTGCAGACCTGCCGTTTATCCGGCTCTGGCGCAGCAAGGGACGCGACGTGCGCACGGACACGGTAACGCTGGCCATTGATGCGTACCTGCGGGAGCGGCCTGCACAGCCGGACGAAAAGGCGGGTGAGGCGCGTGCCGAGCGGTAGCTTCCGGCAGGTGTACGTTAAGTGCCCTTTTTACCTGTATGACGACGGCGCGGGGCGCATCTGCTGCGAAGGGATCGCGCCGGAGACGACGGTGGCGACGATGTTTCGCCACAGAAGCCAGCTGCAGCAGCATATGCGGATCTTTTGTGAGAACGCATACACCTGCTGCGAGCTGTACCGCGCCGTGATGACAAAATACGAAGACGAGGAAGGAGACCGATGATGGAAGGAAAAGAACGAAAGCGCGCGGACGATCTTCCGGCCGGCGCTGTGGAGCAGGTAAGAGAGCTGCTGCACAGGCCGCGCTCGAGCGCAGATTTCTCACCAGCAGCGCGCTACGCTGTCAGCAAGCTGTGCGACTACGCCGAGCAGGAGCACGAACAGCGCGAGAAAGCGGAAACTATGTTCTGCAACGAACGGCGCAAGGCGCTGGCATTTTCCGCAGAAATGGCGCGGCAGGAACGCACGATCGACGACCTGCGGCAGCAAATTGGCTTTATGCAGCAGGCGATGAAAGACGCTGGGGTTTGAGCAATGGCTGAATACATCGAACGGGAGTCGGCGATGATGCTGCCCGAACTGCCAAAGGAGTATAGGCACTATCAAACAGGCAACCTTGATGATGCATATGAACAAGGGTGGGGTGATGCGCTTTGCTGCCTTGAACATATCCCAGCCGCCGACGTTGCGCCGGTGGTTCGCTGCAAAGACTGCAAGTATTGGCAGGACAATAACGACGGCTATCCGCACGATGAATGCCGATGGGGGCACGGAGAAACGCCGGACGCCAACGACTTTTGCAGCTATGGAGAACGAAAGGACGGTGACAGGAATGGCTGAGTATGTAACAAAAGAACAAGTAATCGACTGGATCAGACCGTATGGACATTTTGATGAACCAATTCCTTTTGAAACGCTGGTTTATGATTTGCGCGAAATGAAAGCAGCCGACGTTGCGCCGGTGGTGCACTGCAAGGACTGTGTCCATAGGACTGAGATGGGTAATTGCGGGCACCCACGCCATCATGGTATTTTGCCGTCAGCGTATCCATATGATTTTTGCAGCTACGGCGCGAGAAGGGACGGTGGTAGCGATGCCGAACCGAAAAAATAGACCGGTCGCTTTGATCGATACAGATACCACCCGCACACGCTGGTGGGTGTGGTATGACTGCGACGCCCGATGCCCGTGGCGGCGGAGCGCATCAAGCGCATGGACAAGCAACTGCGTGAGTATGGAGACTGCCATACCTGCGTGCATGATCGTCCTTGTGGATACGATGATATCCCGTGCGTCGCGTGTGGGCACTCCTAAAATTGGGAGTGGGGTGTGAGTGATGGATAAGTACATCAACCGAGAAGAATTGGTCGAGTGGCTGAAGCGCATCCCGCTGAAAGACTTGTCGGATGGTCTTGGACTGTGCCGCGTTATCATGGAGGAGGACTTTAAGCGGGCAATTCGGACGATACCAGACGGGGCAATCGTTGACCTTGAGCCGGTGGTGCACTGCCGTCACTGCCGATCCTACAATAAGCCGCGGCCGGGATGGTGCTCAGTCCACATGGATCGCGAAGGTCCGGACGACTTTTGTGGCTACGGCGCGAGGATGGGCGGTGACGACGATGCCAAAGAGAATTAACCCGCGCAGGAGACCGGCAACGATGGCGGACGTGCAGCGCGCAAAGGACACAGCGACGGCGGATGCCTGCCGCGTGACGCTGGCGATCTTTTTCACCGCCCTGCTGGATAAGGAAGGCATGGACGCGGAGCAGCTGCAGCGCATCTGGCGCGAAGTCGAGGCGCTGAGCGAGAGCGTGCGCGACGGGTACGTCTCCGCGCCGGACCTGATCCGCGTGCTGCGAGATGAGTACGAGATCGACATCATAGGAGGATAAGCAATGAACAGACTGGAAACCCTGAAGGCTGCCGCTGAATGCGTGTGCGGCAGCCGTGAAGAAGACTACGGCAGCCCGGAGGATAACTTTGCCGTGATCGCGGGGCTGTGGACGGCATACACCGGCACGGACGTCACGCCGAAGGACGTGGCCATGATGATGGCGCTGCTCAAGATCGCCCGCGCGAAAGCGGGCAGCATGCCGGACACCTACGTCGACCTGGCTGGCTACGCAGCGTGTGGGGCAGAAATTTCGGCGCGAGAGCCGAAGCGAACCGCGAAGCGCACAGCGAGTACAACTGACGCGGCCGTAGTCGCAGAGGCAGAAAAAACGGCATCCTGCGTGAAGCTGCAGCGGATGGACGGCTACTATCTGGTGGACGTGGACGGGACCCAGCATCGCTTTACGCTGTGGGAAACCGCGATGCAGTTTATCCGCGAGCACGCCGGTGAGCTGACGTGACGGCGGAGTTTGTGATCCCGACGAGGCTGCCGGGGATGAACGAGTACACCGATGCCTGCCGGCGGCACGCGCAGGTGGGCGCGAAGATGAAGCACAACAACCAGGAGATCGCCGCGTGGGCGATCCGGTCGCAGCTGCGTGGGGTGAAGTTCACGAAGCCGGTGGAGATCACCTACACGTTCTACGAACCGAACCGGCGGCGGGACAAGTCCAACGTCGCGGCCTTCGGCATCAAGGTGATCGAGGACGCGCTGGTGATGTGCGGGGTGCTGAAGGACGACGGCTGGCAGTACATACAGGCGTTTACTTCGCGCTTTGTGCTGGACAAGGAAAAACCGCGCATCGTTGTGCGGATCACGGACGAAGGCGCGGAATAAAGGGAAAGCTCCGGGGCGGAAGCCTCGGAGCTTTTGCTGTATTTTGTTACTGCATGGCTTCTGTCATCTCGGCGATCGCGGTCTCGGCAGCGGCACGCGCCTGATCCAGATGGATGCAGGCCCAGTCCATGCGGATGTACTGCGGCGATTCGATCAGGTTCTCCGGCATGCTTGCCTGCGCGCGGTCTTCTTCGGCGGACAGATCTGCAAGCTGGTCGCGCAGAGACTCGCACGCGGCGATCAGGGCGCGAAGCCGACGGCGGCGGGCGTTATTCATGCTGGTTTCCTCCCTTCAGCGGCAGCGGGGTCTTGCGGTCACGCATCTGTATCGCCTCCAAGCTGCGCCATCAGCGCACGCTCGACGTACTCGGAGATGCTGCAGCCGGCAGCGGAAGCGGCGCGGCGCACCATATCAGCAGTGTCGGCACGAACGGAGAGACTCATAACCGTGCGCGAGTCGTCCTCGGCGACGGCGCCGAACTCCGCCTGATAGGCATCCACGTCCATATACTGCTCCGCCCAGCCGCGCGCGGTGTCGTAGGCCAGCGGCAGGATGTCCTCGCCCCACGTCATGCCGTCGTAGTCATGCTTGGCGTAGCGCGATAGCGCGCCGCCCTCGCCGTGCAGGAAGTATTCGCCGGTGCGCTTGCGGTAGAGCGTCTCGCGGCAAAATTTGAAGTCGCTCGTGCTCGTTGGGGTCTCCCATTCCGCGACCATGGATGCGGTGTCGGTGTCGTACAGCTTGCCCTTGATGATCTTCTTCATATGCTTCTCCTTTCAGGTATGCCGCCCGACGGCTGCCGGGCGGCTGGTGCGTGTACTTAGCAGCTCTCGCGCGCCTTCAGTGCGGTCTTCGCAGCAGTCAGGAAGGCGTCCGGATCGAAGCATCCGCTATCGCCCCACCCGTAGTCGCCCAGATCAAGGTCGAGCCAGTATGCGATGAACTCCCACATGCCGTCTTCGACATAGTCCCAGGACGGGACGGCGTCCGCGTAGGCGATCAGGTCTTCCGCGCTCATGCTGGTCATACCCTCGAGCTCACTCTGGCGGAGGCCGGCTGCGTCGATCCACTCAAGGTTCTCGTCGATTTTTGCGCCGATAGGCATAACGTACTTGCTCATAATGTAATCCTTTCCGGCCTCGCGGCCTGTCGCGTTTTCCACTTGATGGTTCAAGTATACAGCAGAGTTTATATAAAGTCAATAGAAACATCGAGTTTATTATAAATAAATATGCACAAAATTTGGTTCGGAAGTTGTGCAGGATGCAGAAAATGCCGGGATAGATAAGCGTGGGCGGCCTGGTGTACGATGGACGCGGAGGTGCAGGGATGGTGTACCAGGACTGGGATGCTTTAAAAATGGAATATGTCACCACAAAGACGACCTATGCGAAGCTGGCCGAAAAGTACGGCATCAGCATCAGCCAGATCAAAATCGTGGCTGCACGTGATGGGTGGACAAATGAGCGGAAAAAGTTCACTGCACGCGTACAACAAAAAGCGTACAAAAAGGCGTGTAACCACGAGGCCGACCGGCTCGCGCGTCTGATCACAGCGACGACGGGCGCGATCGACGTGGCGATGCGCGCGATCGGCGACGACGAGCAGTTTAACCGGTATCTTGTCGAGCGGCGGGAGAAGTATGCCGTGCCGGTGGCGGACGATGCCGCCGAAGACGGCGAGCTGCCGCCGGACGGGAAGCTGCTGCTGGAGCGGCAGTGGACGGAGGAGCAGACATACCAGAAGGTGGACACGAAGGCGCTGAAGGATCTGACGGGCGTTCTGAAGGACCTGACGGGGCTGGTACGCGATCTGTACGGCATCCCGACGCAGGCGCAGGCAGAGGCGCAGCGCATCGCGGCCGAGCGGCTGGAGCTTGACCGCAAAAAGGCCGAGGACGGCAGCACGGACACGCACGCGGAGCTGGAGATCGTTGGCCTGCCGGAGGAGTACAAGCGATGATACTGATCGACGCAAGCAAGATCAGCGACAAGCAGGATGCATTCCTGCGCGACGAGCACCGGCACGTGGCCTATGGCGGTGCGCGCGGCGGCGGCAAGAGCTGGGCCGTGCGCACGAAGGCCAAGATCCTGGGCTGCACGTATCCTGGCATCAAGATGCTGATCGTCCGGCGCACGCTCGACGAGCTGCGCAACAACCATGTAAAATTCTTGACGCCGGAGCTCGCGGGCGTGGCGAAGTACAACCAGAGCACAAAAGAGTATAAATTCATAAACGGCAGCACGCTGACGCTGGGATACTGCGATGCAGAAAAGGATCTGGGCCACTATCAGGGCGCGGAGTACGACGTGGCGTTTTTGGACGAGGCCGGGCAGCTGCAGCCGGAGTGGATCCGAGAGATCAACGCCTGCGTGCGTGGCACAAACGGATACCCCAAGCGGACATACTACACGCTCAACCCCGGCGGACCGGCGCACGGATACTTCAAGCGGCTGTTCGTGGATCGGCGCTTTGAGGATGCAGAGCGGCCGGAGGACTACAGCTTTATCCAGGCGCTGGTGACGGACAATCGCGCGCTGATGGAGGCGCAGCCGGAGTACATCGCCGAGCTGCGCAAGCTGCCGCCGAAGCTGCGCGCGGCGTGGCTGGAGGGCTCGTGGGACATTTTCGAGGGGCAGTTTTTTGAGGACTTCCGCACGGAGCCGGATCTGATGGCGGCGCACGAGGCGGGCGTGGACGCGGAGCCGGAGGAGCTGCGGGCGCAGCACAGGTGGTGCCACGTGATCAAGCCGTTTGACATCGCGGCCGGAGCGTGCCGGGGATGGCACATCCTGCGCAGCTACGACTTCGGCTACGGCAAGCCGTTTTCCTGCGCATGGTGGGCGATGGACTACGACGGCGTGCTGTACCGCATCCTGGAGCTGTACGGCTGCACGGAGACGCCAAACGAGGGCGTCAAGTGGTCGCCGGACGAGCAGTTCAAGCGCATCGCGGAGATCGAGGACACGCACCCATGGCTGAAGGGCCGGAAGATCACGGGCGTGGCGGACCCGGCGATCTGGGACGCATCGCGCGGCGAGAGCATCGCGGACACGGCGGCGCGGTACCGCGTGTACTTCACGCCGGGAGACAACAAGCGCGTGCCTGGCTGGATGCAGTGCCATTACCGGCTGCAGTTTGACGCGCAGGGATATGCGCGGATGTACGTCTTCGACACGTGCAAAGCCTTCATCCGCACGGTGCCGCTGATGATGTACAGCCGGACAAATCCGGAGGATCTGGACACGACGCTGGAGGACCACGTCAGCGACGAGTGGCGGTATCTGTGTATGTCGCGGCCGGTGAAGCCGATGCTGGCGGCGGAGGAAGAGCCGGTGCTGTCCGATCCGCTGAATCAGATGCAGAAACCGGGGCGCTACGGCGCGATCTGGTGATAAAAACGGGAGGTTATCATGGACGAAATTCGCATTCAGGGCGCGGATGCGCAGGCTCTCGGTGGGCAGGTGATGCCGCCGGAGGACGTGATCACGCGCGAGCAGCTGCAGGAATTTTCCCGCGTGCTGCGCGAGTACAAGGTGGGCAAGGCCAGCACCGAGCGGCGCATGATCGCGGCCGAGCAGTGGTGGAAGCTGCACAACCAGCCGGAGGAGGAGAAGGCCGGAAACCAGTTGTACAGGGGCTTCCGCAGCCGGAGCTCGTGGCTGCACAACGTCATCGTCAATAAGCACGCGGACGCGGTGGAATCGTACCCCGAGCCGAACATCCTGCCTCGCGAGGAAGGCGACAAGCAGGAGGCGAAGATGCTGTCGGCGATCGTGCCGTGCGTGCTGGAGCAGAACGCCTTCGATGCGACGTGGAGCGACGCGATGTGGGCCAAAATGAAGTACGGCACGTGCGTGTACAAGATCACGTGGGACAGCGGCAAGCTCGGCGGCCTCGGCGACATCAGCATCGAGCGCGTGAACGTGCTGAATCTGTTCTGGGAGCCGGGCATCACGGACATCCAGAAGAGCCGGTACGTGTACCACACGGAGCTGATGGACAACGATGCGCTCGAGGAGCAGTATCCCCAGCTGCGCGGACAGCTCAAGGGCAACGACTTTTATGCGTCGAAGTTTTTGTACGACGACAACGTGCCGACCGACCGGAAAAGCACGGTGATCGACGTGTACTACCATCGCGGCGGCGTGCTGCACTACTGCAAGTACATCGGCGACATCGTGCTGTACGCGACGGAAAACGATCCGGAGTACCGCGAGCGGGGGCTGTACGATCACGGGCTGTACCCGTATGTGTTCGACGCGCTGTTCCCGGTCGAGGGCTCGCCGTGCGGATACGGATACGTGGACATCTGCCGCAATCCTCAGACGGCCATTGACAGCCTGGGCACGAGCCTCGTGCGCAACGCCGTGGTGGGTGCGACGCCGCGCTACTTTATGCGCGAGGACGGCAGCGTGAATGAGCAGGAGCTGCTGGACACGGAAAAACCGCTGGTGCACGTGGACGGCAACCTCGGGCAGGACAGCATCCGGCCGATCGACTACAACGCGCTGCCGGGAAACTATATCAACGTGTGGAGAACGATGGTGAACGAGCTGCGCGAGACCAGCGGCAACACGGACACGGCGGCCGGCAACGTGACCTCCGGCGTGACGGCGGCGAGCGCCATTGCCGCGCTGCAGGAGGCAAGCGGCAAGGGCAGCCGGGACAGCACGCTGGCAGCATACCGCGCATACAGCAAGATTGTGAATCTGTGCATCGAGCTGATCCGGCAGTTTTACGATCTGCCGAGATCCTTCCGGATCGTGGGCGAGCTGGGCATGGAGCAGTTTGTATCCTACAGCAACCGGGGGCTGAAGCCGCAGGCGCAGGGCATGGCCTTCGGCGCGGACATGGGTATGCGGCTGCCGGTGTTCGACATCAAGGTCAGCGCCCAGAAGAAGAACGTGTACACCCGCGTGAGCCAGAACGAGCTGGCGCTGCAGTTTTTCCAGATGGGCTTCTTCAATCCGCAGATGACGGACCAGGCGCTGGCGTGCCTGGACATGATGGACTTTGACGGCAAGGACGGCGTGATGCAGAAGATCCAGCTCAACGGCGTGCTGGCGCAGCGGCTGCAGCAGTACCAGCAGCTGGCGCTGTCGCTGGCGCAGATCGCGCGGCCGGACATGGTGCAGGGCATCGCGGCGGACATGGGCATCGCCATGCCGGCACAGTCGGGCGCAGGCGCAAGCGCCGCGCCGAAGATGCAGGAAAGCGACGAGATCTCCGGCATCAAGGCCGACGAGCACCCGATCGCCGCGAAGGCGCGGGAGGCAAGCGCGAACGCTGCCCAGCCGGGCGGCGGAGCAGTGATCAAGGGGGGCAGCAAGGCATGATCGAGATCGTGTACGACCGTATGCGGCTGCGGCTGACGGCTGACGGACACGCGGGCTTTGCCGAGGCGGGGCAGGACATCGTGTGCGCGGCGGTGACGATCCTTGTGTACACGCTGGCGGCAGCCGTGGGCAACATGGACGCCGCAGGGCAGGCCCGCGGCTCGATCGTGGAGCTGGGCAGCGGGCACGCCGAGATCGTGTGCGCTGCATCGCCGCGATGGCGCGCGTGCGCGAGGATGATCTGCGACCAGATCTGCGCGGGATTCGATATCCTGCGGCAGATGTACCCGGATCGCGTGCGCTACGAGGTGCGCGGATAAAAAAATTTCAGAGATTCAGGGCCGAGGGATAGAGAAAGCTCTCGGCCTTTTTGTATGCTGGAGGTGCGAGGGTGCAGGGGCTTTCGCGTGTGTACCTCCTTTCTTTTCTGTTTTCCCATCCATCTCCTTTTCTCTTGGCACCCGCGCAGCAGGAGACTGCTGCGTGGGTATCTATGCCGCAGCGAGGCGCGCTGCAGCGATGGACTGCAAGTGCCGGTGCAACTCCGGCAGGCGGCTGACAGGGTCGTGGCCTACCACAGATTTTTTACGGAGGCATCCTTATGCGATTTGACATCAAGGCACTGGCTATGCTGCATGGCCTGCAGGTGTTCGGCGGCGAGGGCGGCGCGGGAGGCGCGGCCGGAGGCTCTGCCGGAGCGGGAGCAGGCGCAGATGGTGCAGGTGCTGCGGGCGTAACGGCTCCCGACGCCGGGGAGCGCATCCTGACCGGGCTTGGTGTCCCGGCGGACAAGATCAGCAAGCGGTCGAGAGCGCGCGTATCGGCCATGCACCGTGACGACGGGGCAGCGGCAGAGGCGGCGCAGACGCAGGACGACGCTGCAAATGGCACCGATGACGGGCAGGAAATGCCGAAGCGCCTGACGTGGGACGAGATCATGGCAGACCCCGAGTACAACGAGCAGGCGCAGAAGATGATGCAGAAGCGGCTGGCAAAGTCGAAGAAGGCCGAGCAGGCGCTCAAGGACCTGACGCCGGCATTGGAGCTGATGGCGCGCAAGTACGGCATCGAAGCAGATGATATCTCCAAGCTGGACGTGCAGGCGCTGAACAAGGCTGTGACCGAGGATAAGGCGTACTACGAGGAGCGAGCGGACGAGCTCGGCATCCCCGTCGAGGAGGCCATGCGCATCGACCAGCTGGAGCGGCGCAACAAGCTGCTGGAGCACCAGAACGAGCAGACGCTTGAGCAGCGCAGGCTGCAGGAGCATTTCGACGGTCTGGTGCAGCAGGCGGCAAAGCTGCAGGAGACGTATCCGGGCTTTGACCTGCAGACGGAGCTGGAGAACCCGGTCTTCGCGCGGCTGACCGCGCCGGGCAGCCTGATCAGCGTGGAGGACGCCTACTTTGCCGTGCACCGAAAGGAGATCCAGACGGCGGCGATGCAGGTGGCAGCGCAGAAGACCGCGCAGCAGATCAGCAACAGCATCCAGGCCGGGCAGCGCAGGCCGGCAGAGAACGGCAGCGCATCCCAGGCGGCATCCATTTCTGCCCCGACGACGATGTCGCGCGCGAGACGCGACGAGATCAAGCGCCGCATGCACATCGCAGCGGCGAATGGGGAGAAGCTCTATCCCGGCACGTTCTGACGACGTGCGGCGGCTCCTCCCGGACGAACGACATTTTCTGAAAGGGGAAGCTATTTTATGAAGACCATTCTTTACTCCATGCTCGGCCTGCAGCTTTTCGCGGATGCGGGCACGCTGGTCAACGCGACCGGCAACTACGTCAACGCAGGCACCGGCGCGACGACCAATTTCTCCGGCAACAACACGCTTGCGCCGGAGCTCAAGACCTTTTATGACACGGAGCTGCTCGAAAACGCCCGCGCCGAGATGTTTTACGCCCAGTTCGGCAAGAAGCAGGCGCTGCCGAAGAACCACGGCGGCACCGTGGAGTGGCGCAAGTGGAACACCTTTGACAAGGCCAGCAAGCTGACCGAAGGCGTGATCCCGACCGGCCAGAAGTTCGGCGTGACCAAGCTCGAGGGCAGCATCAACCAGTACGGCACGTACACCAGCATCACCGACCGCCTGGAGCTGCGCGCCTACGACGACGTGATCCTCGGCGCGACCGAGGAGATGGGCGCAAGCGCCGCTGAGACGCAGGAAAAGCTCATCCGCGACGCGCTGCTGACCAACACCAACGTGCTCTACTGCGACAACATCAGCGCGGACGGCGCGTTCATCTCGACTCCGACCTCCTGCGCGACGATGGGCGCCGGCGGCGGCTCGAGCGCTGCTGACGGCTACGCCTACCTGACGCCGGACATGATCGCCAAGGCGGTCACGAAGATGAAGAAGGATCGCGTGCCGACCATCAACGGCAAGTACTACGCCGTGATCCATCCGTCCGTCGCCTACGACCTGCGCAAGTCCACCGAGTGGATCGAGGCGCACAAGTACGCCCAGCCGGAAGAGATCTACAACGGCGAGATCGGCGAGCTGCACGGCGTGCGCTTCATCGAGAACACTTTCGCCCCTGTTCTGACCGGCGAGGGCTACAAGAACAAGAGCAACGGCGCGACCTACGCGACCTACTTCTTCGGCAAGGATGCCTTCGGCATCATCGACCCGGAGGGCGGCGCGCTGGAGATGATCGTGCACGACAAGTCCGAGATCGGCGGCCCGCTGAACCAGTTCAGCACCATCGGCTACAAGTTCGAGACCAACGGCGCGACCGTGCTCTACCCCGAGCGCCTGCTGCGCGTGATGAGCACGTCTGCTTACAGCGCGACGGACACCGCCAACTGAGGCGAAACCAATACGGCCGGAGGCGCTGCGGCGTCTCCGGCTGATGTGAGAAAGGAGCGTACCAATGGCAACCGAAAAAAAGACTGAGGCTGTAGCCGAAAAGCTGCCGGATCCGTATGAGCTGGAGGAGATCTTTATCCCGCGCGCAGGCGCGAAGGAAGACCCGAACCTGTTCGTGAGCGTCAACGGCAAAAATTTCTTGATCCCGAAGGGCAAGAAGTCCAAGGTGCCGCGCTACATCGCCGACGAGATCCGCCGGTCTGAGCGCGCGAGGGACGACTTCGAGGCGTTCGTGGACGAAGCGACGGCGGCCGCAAAGCAGGCGGAGTAAACCCATGGGAGGCGGCAATCACGCCTCCCTTTTTCAGTATAAGGAGCAGAGACTATGACGATTTCGGACGCGATCACAATGGTGGACGCCCTGCGGCCGAACCAGTATTCGCAGGACATGAAGATCCGGTGGCTGTCGCGCCTAGACGGGATGATCTGGCAGGAAGTGATCCGCACGCACGAGGGCGGCACGGAGACGTTCGACGGCTACGGAGAGAACACGAGCATGAGCACGGAGCTGCTCGTCGGCAGCCCGTATGACGAGGACGTGTACAACAACTACCTGCAGGCCATGATCGACCGCGAAAACGGCGAGGCGGGCAAATACAGCCAGAGCATCACGCTGTTCAACGCGGCGTTCTCGCGCTGGCGCAACTGGTATAACCGCGCGCACATGGCGAAGGACCCCGGAACATTCCGGTTTTGAGGGAGGGATGACAGATGCCGATATACCCGACGATTCAGGAGACGGCACGATCGCAGCAGGTGACGGATACCTTCGGCGGCTACAACCACAACCTCAAGATCCCCGAGGGGGAATTTTACGAGATGGAGAATCTGTGCGGCGATGATTACCCGCTGCTGGCGACAAGAAAGCAGCGAAATACGCTGCAGGTTCCGGCCGAAAACCTGCAGGCGATGGTATCAAAAGGGGATAAGCTCTACTACATCGCGGGATATGACCCCACGACAAAGGCGTGCGGCTTCTATGCCGGCGACGAGAAAGTCATGGATCTAGCATACGCCGGCGGCTTGAAGCGGTTCGTGAGTATGGGCGCATACCTGCTCATCTGGCCGGACAAGGTGTGGTACAACACGGCCGACGGCACGCACGGGAACATGGAAAAGAAGTTTTCCGCTGCGGCTGGGACGTACCTATTTTCGGAGACGAACGCCGTTTCAGGCCCGGACGGGCAGGAGACGATCACGCTCTATGCCATATGGCTGGTGGAGCCGTGCAGCCGGGACGGGAAGATTGTGTACACGACGAGTGAGACGCGCAGCGTGACCTTCGGCAGCAACCGCACGGTGATGCAGGAAGGGATCACCTACTACTATCTCAACAGCAACAAACCATCCGCGCCGAAAAACGGGGACGCATACATCGACAACGAGACGCGAACGCCATATGTCTACAGCGACACGGAGAAGGACTGGGTGGCGCGGGATGTGCCGGTGATGCGGCTCAAATGCAAGGGGATCGGCAGCGGCTTCGCGCCCGAGGACTATGTGAAGATCTCGTATGTGGACACGAGCACGGACTTCGGCCTGCTCGGCGGTGATAACCTTGCGGACGGTACGTACCGCGAGGTGCTGGCCGCCGGGGACGATTACCTCGTGCTGGACGCATATGCGCCGAAGGTCACGGTGCGGTATTACATCGACGAGGCGCCGCCGGGCGTATACGTCAAGGCGGCGATGGATACCCCGGATATGGACTACGTCATCGAGGCGCAAAACCGCCTCTGGGGCTGCAAGTACGGCACGGTGAACGGGAAGCTCGTCAACGAGATCTACGCGAGCGCGCTTGGGCGCTTCGACGTGTGGCACAAATATGCAGGAGTGAGCACGGACAGCTACGCCGCGTCGGTCGGGTCTGACGGCCGCTGGACGGGCGCCGTGAATTATCAGGGCTACCCGCTGTTTTTCAAGGAAGACCGGATGCACAAGGTGTATGTGTCCGCGAGCGGCGCACACAGGATTCAGGAGTACACGATGCGCGGCGTGCAGCCGGGGGGCGCAAAGAGCCTCGCGGTGGTCAACGGTGTGCTTTTTTACAAGGCGCGCGACTGCGTGTGCGCCTATGACGGAAGCGGCGCGCCGACGGACGTGAGCGAGAAACTGAACCTGAATTCGCTTTCGCGGCCTGGCAGCACGACAAGCATCGCGGCGGCGTACCGCGACAAGTATTATCTCTACCTGCAAATGAATACGCCTCCGGGAAGCCGCCTGCTTGTTCTGGACACACGGCGTGGGGCGTGGTACCGCGAGAACCTGCCGAGCGGCAGCATTACCGACTTCACGGAACATCTAGGCTCGCTGCTGTGCGCGGCATACGGCATCGAGGAGATCGCGCACGACAACCAGGTATCAGAACTGATCGGCACGGAAGAGGGCGACGTGGCGTGGAGCTGTGAGACGGGGCTGATCGGTTACAGCACGGTGGAGCAGAAATACGTCAGCCGGTTCAACATCCGCATGAGCCTCGCGCGGGATGCGTACATGGACGTGCTCGTGCAGTATGACTCCGACGGTGTGTGGCACAACCAGGGCCGCATCCAGGGCGTGGGAACGCGCACGTTCATGCTGCCGGTGCGGCCGAGGCGATGCGACCACTTCCGCATACGGCTCGAGGGCAGCGGGGACGTGCGAATCTACAGCTTTGCAAAGATATTTGAGGCGGGGAGCGATGTGTATGCTGACATTTGATTACCCGCAGACGTATGCGGTTACCGGAAGCGCAGAGGAGCAGCTTGCCCAGCTGCGCTCGTACATCTGGCAGCTCGTGGACGTGCTCAACCAGGCGGTCGGCGGCGAGGCGGAGGCCAACAGTGGGCGCGGCAACTGCGCGGTGACGAGCGTAAACCGCGTGCCGCCGGACACTGCCGGGAACGTGCAACTGACGCCGAAAAACGTCGGCGCGGTGGATGAGGATGAAGAGCTGACGATCCATGAGATCGTGGACATGTGGGATAACGCTTAGGGGGGAGAACTATGGCGGCAAAATACGCAGGGAAGAACGCCCTGAACAAGCTGATGCAGCTCGTCAAGGCATCGCTGTCCGGCAAGATGGACAAGTCCGGCGGGACTTTTACGGGCAATGTCTCCGGCAAATACTTTACCGGCACGTGGCTGCAGACGACGGCAGCAACCGACCTCGGCCGCGCACCCGGTAAAATTGCCGTGCTTGACGAGTCCGGCTGGGTGTACTACCGGACACCAGCGGAGCTCAAATCCGATATCGGCGCAGACTACATCGCCGAGCAGGGCACGACCGGTGTGTGGACGTGGCGCAAATGGGCATCCGGTACCGCTGAGCTGTGGGGAGTCTTTAGCGCCGATTCTTTGGCCGTGAATACTGCGTGGGGGTCTGTATATTATGGCACATGGATGCACTTGGCCGTCAACAAAAGCGGGCGCGAATATCCGTTTGCATTTACGGACACGCCGGTTGTCATTGCAACGCCCTATAGCCCGTCGACCGACTTTTGGCTGCTGACGGACAGCCAAAATAATCTCGGCACGCCGCAGACACACGCACCGGCATATGCTTGTGTGCTGCCGGCAAGTGCCACGATTACAGGCCCGCAGATACACTACCACGTTATCGGCAAGTACAAGTAAAGGAGGCCACGCATGGCAAAGAAAAACTACAACGGTGTCGAGTTTGACGACAGCGTGGATTATGCCGCGCTGATGGATAAGGCTGCTGCCGCTGGAGACAACGAGAAGGCAGCCGTCCTGGAACGAAAGCGCAACGCGAAGATCCAGTCCGGCGGCATGGACTACGAGACGACAAACCAGTACGCGCAGTATCTGCCGAAGGTGGACACGCCGTATGACACACAGACGGACTACGCCTCCCTGATGGAGAAGGCTGCGGCCTCCGGAGACTACACGAGCGCAGCACGGTATGAAAAGCTGCGTAACGCGAAGATCAAGGGCGAGGGCCTGGACTATGAGACGAGCGATTACTACTCGAAGTACCTGCCCGAGAACCGGTATGCCTACGACCCGAGCAAGAACGACGCATACCAGCGCGCGAACGATCAGGCGACGGCGATCTACGACAAGATCATGAACCGCGGCGAGTTCTCGTATGACGTGAACAAGGACAAGCTCTACCAGCAGTACCGCGACCTGTACGCGCAGATGGGCCGCAGCGCGATGGAGGACACCATGGGGCAGGCGGCGGCGCTGACCGGAGGCTACGGAAGCACCTACAGCCAGAACGCCGGGCAGCAGGCATACAACGCCTACCTGCAGAAGCTCAACGAGGTCGTGCCTGAGCTGTATAATGCAGCCTACAACCGCTACAACCAGGAAGGCCAGGACCTGATGAACCTGTACAGCATGGCGCGCAGCAACGCCGACAGCGCCTACGAACGTGACTACAACCAGTGGTACAACCGACTGCAGCTCGAGCGCGGCGACGAGGACACGGCCTATAACCGCCAGCAGACTGAGGAGCAGAAGAAGCTCACGCAGGAGGAGACGGACTATGAGCGCAAGCAGAACGCCTGGAGCCGTCTGTCGTCTCTCATCACAACGACCGGCTACCAGCCGTCGGACGAGGAGCTGGCGGCGGCCGGTATGTCTGCCAACGAGGCGGCGTATCTGCGGCAGTATTACCAGCAGCAGAAGGCAGCAGCGTCAAATAAGAGTGGGGGGTCGGGCGGCGGAAGCAGAAGAAGCGGGAGCGGGGTCTCGCCAACGCAGGCACCACAAACGGATACCGAAGTGCGGAAAAATTCTGCTGCTGCGAGCCGTTTGACCGGTGGAGCGGAGGACATTTCCTACTTGAAAGATTACACGACGCTGGCAGAATACGAAAAATGGTGGTCGGAGCTTGACCGCCAGTCGAATGGTGGAATGTCGAAAAGTGGCCTCCGCGCGCTCATCAACAAATGGGAGCAGGAAGGCAAGATTTCCGAACAGGCGGCGAATGAAATGTATGTTTCTTACCGCCTGACGTACTGACACGGAGGAAAGCACATGGCGATTCAGCGCGAAAAAATCAACCACGACTTTGCATCGGAGGGCCGCAAGGCGCGGGCGCTGCTGCAGAGAGACCAGCAGAATGCGCTTGCGCGGTATCAGCAGCAGAGCAGCAACCTGCTGCAGCAGATCGGCGGCGGAGAGAGCGCATATTGGGATGCACAGCGCAGAAAACAGCTTCAGTCGGATTATGACCGGTATATGGTGACGCTTGGACAGCTTGGACTGTATGGCATGGATACCGACGGCGATATGCGCACAATGCGCAGCGCGGTCGATTCCGTGCTCGATTTCCAGAACCAGTTCAAGGACGAGAACGACTTCAACGTGTCGTATGCCTACCCGAAGAAATACAAGGGCAAGACCCGCACGGACGTGAATGCGGCGCTCGCGCAGCTCAAGAACACGCCGGGGGCCGAGGCGGAATATGACTGGCTGAACAAGAACCAGATGAATTACTGGTCTGTGGACGAGCTGAAAGAGCAGATCAACGCGTGGCGAAATGAGGTTTCCGGCATTGAACGGCAGCGCCGGAATATGCCGCGCATGGCAGCCGGGAGCACGGACGCGGACTATGCCAAGCGCCAGCAGGAGGCGCTCGCGCTCTCGGGTCAGATCGATGAGCGCAAAGCGAAGATTGGGAAGGCGCAGAGCCTGCTCACGCAGAAGGCATACGATGACGAGATCAGCAAGTGGGACACGCAGATGCAGAAGGCGCTCTCCGACTACAGCAAGGCGCTGAGCGTGGACGAGAATGCACGCATGGAGATGGCGATGGCCGGGAACCGCGCATTCGTGGTACAGAACAGTGATTACGCCACGAACGCGAGCAACACGGTGCGAAGCTTTGAGCAGCAGCTGCGTGATTACGGCTACAGTGACCAGCAGATCAATGGCATCCGTCACTACGCGCTCACGCAGCAGCACGCAAACGAGGCTGCGGAAATGGCACAGCAGGTCGCGCAGGAGGCCAAGGAGCATCCGTGGCTTTATTCCGCTATGTCTGTCGGCACGAATATGATGGCCGGAGCGGGCGCGCTCGACATCGCGGCGCAGAATGTGTTTGGCGGCACAGACCCGTTCACGGGCGAAAAAATGGCCGTCGATCGCTATACGAAATCCATGGTGCCGAGCACGGTGACGAACACCATCCGCGGGAGCGTTTCCGAGGATATGAGCGGCATCGGGTCGTTTTTGTACAACACCGGCATGAGCATGGCCGACAGCCTGGCAACGCTGGCCATCGGCGGCGCGACCGGCCTGCACGGCGCGGCGGATGTGATCCTCGGCGGCGCGGCGGCATCTCAGGCAATCACGGATGCGTATGACCGCGGCGCTTCTGACTCGCAGGCCATTTCGGTCGGCCTGCTCTACGGTACGGCCGAGGCGCTGTTCGAGCACATCAGCCTGGACAAGCTGCGTATGTTCCACACGTCGGCGGCAGCCGGGAAGAAGACCGCGAAGACGCTGGTTAAGGATATGCTCAAGCAGAGCTTCGTGGAAGGCAGCGAGGAAGTCTGCACGGACATCGCAAACGTCATCTCCGACGCGATCGTGATGGCCGACAAGAGCGAGATCAACCAGACGATCGCCGCCTATCAGGCAGACGGCATGAGCGAGGACGAGGCAACGCGCAGGGCGTGGCTTGACTGGCTCGGCCAGACGGCGCAGGACTTTGCCGGCGGCGCGATCTCCGGCGGCGTGATGACCGGCGGCGACATGGCGCTCAACGCCGGTATGCGAAGCGCGAATTACCGCGAGACCGGCCGGCAGATCACGGCCAACGACTACGCGGACATCCTCCGCCACGCTGCAGAGGAAAGCGGCGACGAAAACCTCCGGAAGCTGGCCGGGAAGAAGCAGACAAACCGCAACACCGGCAAGATCTACGAGGCGACACAGGAAGCAAATCTAACGCAGGCGGTCTCTGACCGTCTGGGTGCGCTCGGCACGCCAGAAAACGACGTGCAGGAGCTGACCGGCCTCGTGGTCAAGCAGATCAAGGGGCAGGAGCTGACGCGCAAGGAACAGCGAAAATTTGACGCCAGCAAGCAGGCACAGCGCGCGGCGAGCGAGTATGCGTCCCTGTTCACGCGGGATGCAGACCGGACCACGAACGCATGGGCGCGCAGCCATATGCGTGACGCAGCCGAGCTGGAGCGCAACGCGATCTATGGCGGGGCGCGCAAGGCTGACGCAGGGCAGACGCAGGCACATCAGGCGGAGAAGAACGCCGAGGTGCAGGTAAACGGTGAGACCGCGCAGGTGCAGGCACTTCGATATGACCAGGAGAGCGGCAGCGTGGAGCTGTCCGTGAAGGCCAAAAACGGCGATGTGCAGCGTGTTTCCGTGAAGGACGCCAAACTGCCGGAGGGCACACGCCTGCTCGCAGAGAGCGCGGAAAAATACGGCGAGACCGCGCCGCAGATGTACGCCAACTACCAGAACGGGCAGGACGTGGAGCGCTACGCCAGCGCCTACGAGGTGGCATACTCTTACGGCCGTGCGGGCGTGAAAAACTACGCTGTGCTCGAGAACAGCGGCGCAGCGTCGTATCTGACACCGGAGCAGCGGAAATTTGCCTACGAGACCGGCCTTGCCGCGGCACGCAGGGAATCTGACGCAAAGAGCGCGGCGGCCAAGAGCGGCGAAATTCAGGCCGGCAGCGTGACGCTGGAAGGCGGAAAGCTCGGAAACGTGACGCTCGCTGCCGTGAACACAGCCGGCCTGACGCGCAAGCAGACGGCGTCGATCGACGTGGCACGCAAGGTGGCCGAGGCGACCGGCGTGAACGTCGTGTTCTTTGAATCGCAGACCGGAGAGGACGGAAAATACCTCGGCATGAACGGCGCATACCGCGATGGCACGATCTATCTGGACGTGAACGCAGGGAAGAACAGCGTGGGCATTGGCGAGACGGCTATCCTGAAGACGATGGCGCACGAGCTGACGCACTTCATCCAGCGCAACAGCGGTCAGTATGAGGCGCTGAAGGCATTTGTGGCGAACCATGTGCTTGAGAGCGGCGACAGCATCGAGCGCCTTGCCCGGCAGAAGCTCGACAACGACTCGACCGGCGATCTGACGATGGACGGCGCGATGGACGAGGTCGTGGCCGATGCGTGCGAGATGATGCTGCGCAACACCGAGGCCGTGCAGCGGCTGGCGAACGAGAACCGCAGCCTTGCCGAGAAGATCCGCGACTGGATCGGCGACTTCGTGAAGAAGCTGCGTGCAGCGTTTAAGGGCGACCGCGCGACGCACGACGAGGCGAGAGCCATGCTCGACCGGATGGTGGAGCTGCAGAAGCTCTGGGACGATGCGCTGGTGGACGCGGCGAAGACGAAGGCTGCAAACGCTAAAACAGACTTTGACCACGCCGGGCAGGTAACGAACATTGACGGGGAAATGGTCGCGGCGAGCAACGGAGAAGGCGGCGCTGTCTTTTCGCTTCGCACATACGACGAGGGCGGAAAAGAATATCTTGACAAATGGCTCGAACGAGCTGAGAAGAGAAACCGCATCACGCACGAGGACGCGAATGACATCAGAAATCAGCTCGACTATATCTACCGCATCTGCAAGGAGTATGAAGGGAAATATGCACCGTTCGGCACATGGAGCAATGCTGAGGTGGTGTACGACGCAAACGGGAAACCGCTGTTTTCCGTCGTGAAGCAAAATGGCGAATACGCCATGAATCTGGATTTCTCGCTCGTGTGCAAAAAGCGCAGGACGCTCGACGCGGTGCTCAACGAGCTCGTGCGGCGCGGCGTGGCAAACAACATGAACCTCGGTGGAGAGACCCTTGTGCGCGTCAACGACATCATCCGAGAATACGGCTTTGAGACTGCGTGCAAAATGTGCTTTGTGGACGCAAAGCGTTTCCGCCAGGCGGATGTGTCTGACACGTTCGCAGACCTGTACAACGGGCTTGTGCGCAGTTTGGTTCCTGCTGAGTCTGACGCTCAGATCGATTACTTTAATTACGGCGGGGACAAAACAAAGAAAAGCAGCGGCGCCGGCATTGACACACTCGCGGATTCTGAGCTGGATTTCTCCCACATAGACGAAGTTCTTAGGACGTATGGGAAGCTCACATCCGAGTACAAAGCAGCGAAATACATCCGCGAAAACGCAGCCGCGAGAAAGCTCGTACAGAGATCCGATTTCCTTGCAAGCGACGGCTTCAGCACCGTAAAACGGGAGAACCCGGAGCTGCTCAAGATCTATAATTCGAAGAAGGGCTCTGCAGGGCCGAAGGCGGCATTCGGCGATGTGCAGTATCTCAACGATATTCTGCACAAGGGAAACTGGCGCGCGAAAAAGGCATATGCAGTAGGTGGCGTTCGCGCGCAGAGCTTCAGCGATTACGTGCCGCGTATGGTGTTTGACTATATGCAGATGATCGCCGAGCTGAGCGCAAAGAAGCTCCCTGCGCACGCGTACACCAAAGAGGCGCTGTTTGTCAAGCAGTTTGGTCTGACCGGAATGAAGATCAACATGAGCCTGATGCCTGCCATGGTGGAAGGCGGTGTCGCGCCAGGACTCGACGCGAACGGGAATTACGCATGGGCGGACGAATCGTTCGACTACAATACGGCTGTAGAGCTGCAGAACGCAGATGGATATCGGAATAACTGCGGCACGATCTGCGTGGGCATTTCCGACGCGCACATTCGCAAGCTGATGTCTGACCCGAACATCCGCATGGTCATCCCGTATCACAAGAGCGGCATCAACCCGGTCGTTGCGCACATGATGCGGATCGGGGAATACCCGGACTACACAGGATACCAGAACACGCGCTACGCCGACGGCGTGAAACTGTCGAAGGAGGACGCGAAGCACGAGCCGAATTTCAACCAGATCCTGCACGACATGGGCACGAACGGAGACCCGCGTGCTGCGGCGCAGAAATACCTCGACTGGTGCGAGGAACACGGATACCTGCCGAAATTTGATCAGTTTGCGTACAAGTATGTAAACGGCGAGCGTGTGATGGATGAAAACTACTACAAACTTCTGGAGGACTTCACGACGCTTGTTGACGGAGAATATCACGCGCAGGAAGCCGTGAAGATGGTGTTTCCGGACGAGAACAGCGCGTTCGGTTCGATCGCGGAGCTGATCCGCGAAGGGCTTGAGGAGGACGCCGTCGTGGAGGGGATGCGCTCGGAGCGCCTCGGAGAGATCTGCGACAGGATCGAGCGCGAGCTTGGAAACGAAAACGCCGCAAAAGAAAATTCCGCATGGGACGGCGGTGTACAGTTTTCTGAGCGCGACTATTCCTACGAGACACTGACAGCAAAGCCGGATATGCGTGTGACGAACGTGGACGACCGTGTGTCATACCGGCCGACACGCGAGGCACGCAAGGAAATCGTAGCGCGCGCGATCGCAAACGCGAAGAAAATCGGCCGGACGAACGAAAACGGCAATGCTGTGGTGCGCGTGGCAGACACGGGTGACGAGGTGATCTTGAGCGCGAAAGGGCTGCGGCACGGGCTGGATCGGCGGTTGAATGAGAATGCCCCTGTGACATTGATGGCCGGAGAGATCCTGCAAAATTCTATTCGTATTAACGAGCTGACACCACAGCATCCGGACGCTGACGGGAGTTATGTGCTCCTTGGTGTTGGCAAAACGGAACAGGGCACGCTCTATTTGGTCAGGTCTGTCGTGAACAAATACGGCAAAGAGCTTTCGTCCATGGACGTTCTGTATGCTGTGAGCGCAAAAAAAGAGAATCGGCTGCGCTCAATGCGCCCGGAGTTTCAACGCTCCGTTACCGATTCTACTATCAGTATACGCTCGCTGCTGGACTATGTCAATCGGTATTTCCCGGATGTGCTGCCGGAGAGCGTGCTGCGGCACTACAACCACGACCGGCGGCCGGAGGGGAAGCTGGGCGAGAGCGCGCTGTACCAGCGGCGTGACGACACGCGGACAGACCGAGATGTGCTCTCCGATGCTGCGGACGGCGACGCGGCCAACGTGCGCGAGATGGAGATGCTGCGTGAGTACCGGGAGAAGCTGCAGAAATACAGTTCGCTCACACGGAGTCTGGAGCAGCAGCGCGAGCTTGCGCAGAACGCGGAAAGCAAGGAGGATCGCCTGAAGGCGAGAAACCGCGCGGACAACCTGGCTGCGCAGGTGAGCCGAGCGGACGCGCAGCTCACACGGATGCAGAACGCGAAACCGCTGCGCGAGCTGGTGGCGCGCGAGCTGAAGACGCGCGACAGCCTGGCCAAGGAAAACGCCATGCTGCGCGACCGCGTGGAGTATTGGCGCGGGCAGACGCGTCGCACGGAAGAGGCAACCACAGACCCGAAAGCCGTGCGGGAAGCCGCGAAGAATATCATCAAGCAAACCGGCAGCAGCATCGGCGTGGACGAGGTCACAGGAAGACTGCAGGAGCTGTACGACGGCATTGCCCGCGCGACGAGCGAGAACGGCTTGAGCCAGGAGGATATCTGGAAGCACGCGTATGATCTTGCGCACGACATTCTCGACGACGTGACTGCCGTTGACGACACGATGTACCGCGAGTACGAAGACCTGCGGAGGTATTTCAAGGGTCAGCAGCTCGTCGTGTCCGCGGTTGACCGCGGGGAAATTCCGGACTTCGGAGATTTCCGGCGGAGGAACATGGGACGAATGCGGCTGAAAAACGGTGAGCGGACGAACGTTGACCAGGTTTACGCAGAGCTGAGTGAGCTGTACCCTGAATTCTTTGACCAGAACCGCGAGAGCCAGCCGAGCGACCAGCTCTACCGCATTGCCGATGTGCTGGACGCGGTGTACTCCGTGAACGAGTACAACCCGAACGCGCAGTATATGCGCGAAGCGACGCAGAGTGTGAGCAACGAGATCCTTGAGCAGTTTTTCGACCTGCCGCAGCAGAGAACGTTTGCCGACCGGCAGGCGAAGAAGGACGAACAGCAGAAGACGCACTACCTCAACCAGATCAACGAGCTGCGCAAGGCCAATGACACGCGCATCGCGGAGCTGCGGGCGCAGAACCGCAAACGGCTGCAGGAAGTCATGGCAAGAGAGCGCGAGAAACGCGACGAGCAGATCGCGCGGCTGAAAGACAGGAACGCGGCCGATAAGGCGCGCCGCGAGGAAAGCGCGGCTGTGGCGAAATACCGCCCGCGCATCGAGCAGAAGGCGAAGCGCCTGAGCGATTGGCTGCTGAAAAACAGCGATAAGGAGCACATCCCGGAGCCGCTGAAGCTGGCGGTGGGTGAGTTCCTGGAATCCATCGACTTTACAAGCAAACGGGCGCTGGGCGGCGGTGCGCTGACGAAAAAGGACATTCAGCGTTCGCTCCGGTATACTGACCGGATGCAGAAGCTGCTTGACAGCCTGCGTGGCCAGAACGAGGGCGGGGCGAATGACCTCGGGCTGTATCTGGACATTCCGGATGGATTCCTCGAGGAGATGCAGAAACACATCAACACTGCGTCCGCTATCATCAGCCAGAACCCAGGCGAGAACGTCGTGAACCGGATGAACGGTGAGCAGCTGCAGCAGCTCGACCGGATGCTCACGATCCTGACGCGCAGCATCCAGAACGCGAACAAGCTCAAGGCCAACGCGCACTTTGAGACCGCACGGCAGGCGGCACAGGCGACGGTGCTGGAGCTCGACCGGCTGGGGCAGGCCAAAGGCAGAACGAAGGCTGGAGAAAAGGTGGCTGGTTTCCTCAGCTGGGAGAATACGACGCCGTACTACGCTTTCCAGCGCTTCGGCGAGGGTGGCAAGGCGATCTTCGAGGCACTGTCGGCCGGCTGGGATCAGATGGCCTTCAACACGAAGAAGGTCATGAGATTCACGGAGCAGACCTACAAGCCGGAGGAAGTGAAGGCATGGTCGAAGGAAACGCACACGTTTAAGCTCGAGAGCGGAGAGACTGCGAAGATGACGGCTGCGCAGATGATGGCGTTTTACTGCCTGTCGAAACGCGAGCAGGCCATCGGCCATCTCCTTGGCGGCGGTATGCGCGTGGAGGACATCCAGAACAGCGGCCGAAAGGAAAACATCAAGCAGGCGGATCCGTTCCTGCTGACGCAGGAGGACATCGCCGCAATCAACGGCGCGCTCACAAAGCGGCAGCGCGAGGTGGCGGACAAGCTGCAGAAGTACATGACGCAGCAGGGCAGCGAGTGGGGCAACCGCGTGTCGATGGAGCGCTTTGGATATCGCGCGTTCACGGAGGAGAACTACTTCCCCATCGAGACGATGGACTCCGAGCGCGACGCGAAAGACCCAGGCGCGAAAGAGAACGATATGTTCCGCCTTCTGAATATGTCTGCGACAAAGAGCCTCGTCTACAAGGCAAACAACGCGCTCGTCGTGCACGACATCTTCGACGTGTTTGCAAACCACATGACGGACATGGCGAAGTATGACGCGCTGGCGCTGCCGATCCTCGACGCAATGAAGTGGTATAACTACCGCGAGAAGCAGAAGCTCGAGAACGGACACGTGCTCACGACGACGGTTCAGCGGTCGATCGAAAAGGCATACGGCATGGATGCCAACAAGTATTTCACGACGTTCATTAAGGACCTGAACGGCGTGAATGAAGGCGGCCGCGGGGAGGGATTCGCAAAGAAGATGCTCTCCAACTACAAGGTGGCGGCCGTGGCTGCGAACCTGCGTGTGGCGCTGCTGCAGCCGACAGCGTATGTGCGCGCGGTCGGCGTGATGGACCCGAAGTATCTGGCAAAAGGACTTTCCGCGAAGAGCGGATACAAAGAGGCAGAGGCGAACAGCGGCATCGCGCTGTGGAAGCAGATGGGCTTTTACGACACGAACATCGGCAGGGGTGTCCGAGACCAGATCAAGAACAGCGCGGGCGTGAAAGACTGGATCGTTGAAAAAGCCATGCTCGGCGCAGAATGGGGCGACCGGCTTACATGGGGCCACTTGTGGAACGCCTGCAAAGCGGAAGTGCGTGACAAGCAGAAGCTGACCGGCGACGCGCTGCTGAAGGCGACGGCCGAACGCTTCCGCGAGGTCGTCTACTCGACGCAGGTGGTGGACAGCACGATGACACGCAGCCAGGCGATGCGCGCGACCGGTGTGTACGGTGCTGTATCTACGGCCTTTATGTCGGAACCGACGATGTCGTACAACCTGCTGCTCAAGGCGTATACGGATTACACGGCGGAGCTGCGCGCGACCGGAGACAAAAAAGAAGCGTGGAGAAATGCAAGCGGGAAAGTTGCAAGAGCGCTGGCGGCATATCTTGTGTCGGCGGCTGTTTCTGGGCTTTTCGAATCAATCGTGGACGCCTGCAGAGACGACGACGAGTACGCCACGTGGCTGGAGAAGTACCTGAGCGCGCTGATCGGCGCGAAATACAAAGACGGAAAGTTTTCCGGCGTGAACCCGCTTGAAAGCAACCTGTTTATGGACGTGGATATCCTCTCGAAGCTCCCGATTCTCAAGGATTTCGTGTCTTTGGCGTCCGGGTATAGCAACGGAAGGATGGACACGGAATGGATTAAAAACCTGATCGATGCGTATCGAATCTGGGACGAGACGATCAAGCTGGATATCGGAAAGCTGGACAAGCCGACGGACGTGACGTACAACGGCAACATGACGCTGTACGGTAAGATTTACAAGACACTCAAGGCGTTTTCGCAAATTGCCGGTCTCCCGGCAAACAACACGGTTCGTGACGTCATTATGCTCTGGAACACCATCGCCGGAGCTGTCGGCAAGGGCGACGAGTGGACGATCCACACCTATGACTCCGGGCCGGAGAACCAGATCAAGTACGGTCTGAGGGACGGCTATCTCACGCGCGAAGAGGCGCAGCAGCTGCTGGTCGAAAAAGGACTCGCGGACGACGAGGATGATGCGTACTGGAAGGTGGACAAGTGGGCGACCGGCGAAGGAAAGTACGACGAGGCGCTCGCTGCGGTGCTCAGCGGCGACAAGGCTGCCTTTGATGCGCAGGCCAAGGAGCTGAAAGAGCACGGCATCGGCGAGAAGCAGCTGCAGTCTAAGGTACGCTCGCAGACGGAGGAGTGGTACGTCGGTGACGACGACGGAAAGCGCTCGATCACGAAGGAGCAGGCGCTGAAGATCCTGCAGCAGTACGGAGGGAAGGACGCCGACGAGGCGCAGAAGCTGGTGCAGAAGTGGACGTGCGAGGTCGTGACCGGCACGGACTACGACGACATCAAGGATCTGTATCTCGGCGGGAAGCTCACGCGGTCTCGCGCGGTAGACATGCTGGTGCGCTACGGCGGGATGACGCAGGAGGATGCGCAGAACAAGATCGACACGGCGGATTTCGTCAAGGCACATCCGGAATGCGACGGCATCAGCGTCGAGGCCGTGCAGAAGTACAACGAGCAGGCGAAACCGGCCGGCCTTGACGCGGGGACGTTCTGGGAAGCATATCAGTTCAAGAACGACGCAAGGACGGCGCGCGACAGCAACGGCAAGGCCATCAGCGGCCAGGGAGCAATGGACAAGGTCGCTGCGTACATCGACGGGCTGAACCTTAGCAGAGAGCAGAAAAACGCGCTGTTCCTGTGCTTCTACAGCCAAAAGTCGCTCGGGAAGATCCGCTGGAGCAACTAAACTGCGGGAGGGATAGAAATATCCCTCCCTTTTTTATATTGTAGAAGCAGTGGAAGGGAGGAGACCACATGACTATCACAATAGCAGATAGACGCGGTGCGCTGTGGCAGTGGGACACCGGGCGGCGCTTGCGCGTGGGCAGTGGCGTGGAGCAGATTCACTACCAAAACCGCGCGCTTGGCCGCAGCGTTGACGTGGATGTCGGGGACGACGGCACGGCCATCATCCCGGACGAGCTGCTGCAGGACTGCCACACGCTGACGGCCTACGTCTACGTCACCGACGACACCGGCGCGTACACGATGGAGCAGCAGGACTTTATCGTGCACAAGCGCGCGAAGCCCGCCGGATATGTATACACGCCGACAGAGCAGATGACGCTGCAGATGATCCAGCGCCAGATTGGCGACCTTGCCGACCTGACGACGGAGGCAAAGGACACGCTCGTGGAGGCAATTAACGAGACGGCACGGACAGGCGGCGCGGGCATGGACATTACCGGCGCAACGGTAGGCCAGACAGTCAAAATAGCCGCCGTGGATGACAACGGTGTGCCGACTGAGTGGGAAGCCGTTGATCTCCCGGATTCTGGCGGGAATCCTACCGTGGAGCCTGCGGAAGATGATATGCCCAAAGTGTATTTCACTGGCACTTTGCCCACAAACAAGGGTGAGGGAGAATTACGGCTGACTATGCGTTATGTTTCCAAGTCTGCTGATTTCACTTATCCTGTAACCTTGAAAGTACAGGGTGCTTCGTCCGTAAGCTACCCGAAGAAAAATTTCACGCTGAAAACTTATAATGATTCTACTTATGAGATTAAGAAGAAACTGGCTTTTAAGAACTGGCCTGAGATGAACAAGTTTGTTCTGAAAGCCCACTGGATTGACCATTCTCATGTCCGCAATGTAGGCACTGCAAAGATTTGGAGCAAAATTGTGAAATCCAGGTCTGACTATGATAGTCTGCCCGAAGAACTGAGGAATGCACCCAACAACGGAGCAACAGATGGATTCACCGTCAAAGTTTTCGCCAACGGTGTATATCAGGGATTGTATGAATGGATTGTCGCCAAGGACAAGCTGTTCGGTCAGAATTCCGATATTGCAACCCATAGCATTTTGAATAGCGAGGAGAATAATACGGAAACCTGTGTGTTTGCGACTACCTCCCCTTCTGTTGCCGGTAACTGGTCTGAGGAATTACATGATGTTATGTCCAGTGACATTTCCACTTCCTTCGCAAATCTGATTAAGTTTGTGGCTGGCTCTACAGATGAGGAATTTGTAGCAAATGCAGAAAACTATTTTGATGTGCAGTCCGTTATTGACTTCAATATTTTTGCCCGTGTGTTCTGTATTGTGGACAATATTGGAAGAAATCAGATTTTCTTTACCTATGACGGTGTGAAATGGTATGAGGGCTGTTGGGATGTTGATGCTGTTCTGGGCGCACATCCGACTGGTGGCGCATTCCTTCCTTATGATACCGAGTTCCAGACTGGCTATGTAGCATATGCAAGCCACGGGCTGACGAATGTGCTTTATCAGCGTATCGAAACGTTGTTCTTTGACAGATTTAAGCAGAGATATGAAGAATTGCGGTCTGGTGTGTTGTCTATTGATAACATCATCGAAGTATACGAACGACTGACTGATACAATTCTGTTGTTCGGTGATTTGCTTAAGGAGGACTACGCAGAAACAACTGGTGGTGGTGCATTCACTGGCATTCCTTACAGGAACGAGAACAACATTCAGCAAATCAGAAACTTCATTGCGGCAAGAATCCCTTACATGGATGAGCAAATCAAAGCTATGATGCCACCTGCTCCTTGTACTGGTATCAGCCTGTCCGCGTCCAGTCTGGCATTTACCGAAGAGGGTAGTAAAACTCTGACTGCAACTGTTACCCCGGATGGCTGTACCGATGTTATCACATGGGCAAGCGATAACACCAGTATCGCAACCGTGAGCGGCGGCGTGGTAACTGCTGTAGCAAACGGAAATTGCACGATTACCGCAACCTGTGGTGGATATTCTGCAACCTGTTCCGTGTCTGTGTCTGGCATGGTTGAATCTATTCCTTGTACTGGAATTTCCCTGTCTGCTGAAACACTGACCTTTGACGGCGAAGGAACACAGACTATCACTGCAACGGTAACACCTAGCGATACCACCGATTCTGTGGTTTGGGTGTCCTCTAACCCGGCTGTTGCGTCTATCTCTGCGGAAGGTAATGTGTGTACTGTCCAAAGTGTGGGAAATGGTGATACCACAATCACTGCAACCTGCGGCAAGTATTCTGCATCCTGCGACGTTAATGTAAGCATTAAGGTGTTGAACATTATTGAAGGTGCAACATGGAATGTAGGATACATTGACGGCAGTGGAACAATTCAGTCTGCCGCAAATGACATTTACAGTGACCCCATTGATATTTCCGAATATATCGGCATGAGGTTCGTTGCAAGTGTGGGTGGCGCAAATAACCGTTTTGCATTCTATGACGATTCAAACGTAAAAGTGAAAGTCGATACCACTGCGTCCTATACGGGCATTACAATACCGGAAGGCGCAAAATATTTGCGGATTTCGCTCTCTCCACATTATAGAGACAATCCGCTTCTGCTGTACACTTACGAAGAAAATCTGTTTGATTCCAAGGACTTTGAAACAGGATCTTACAGCGGTTCTGGTTACAATCCCAACGATAGTGGTAGTAAGCATATAAAAATGGCTGTTACCGCAGGAGAGCCTATCATGTGCGCTGGTTTCTGGGGATTAACGTTCGTTGATAGCAGTGGAGCGGTTCTGAGCCACACACAAGATAATAGCACTGGTGCTATTACTTCTATTGCCCCGGATAACGCAGTTAAGGCAATGTTTAGTTCCACCAATGCAAACACCGCAAATCTGATAACAAAGCGTTATACGGAAGTCGGTAGAGCCGCAACCGCTTAATCCGCATTCTGAAAGAGAATCATGACTAAGACCCGGGTTTTCTGGGGCCGAATAAGGAGTAAATCATGGCAGACACCGCACACCGACTAACAGATGAAAAACTGGAAGAAATGGAAAAGCACGGATATCATTCCGTCGTCACCATCGTTCGAGACCGTTATACGCAAGGAAGTTTATCCCTTTACGTCCGACGAAGTTATTATCAACTCTTCCACAGCAGGCAGTACGAAAAAGTTTAAGTTGACGATTGACGAAACTGGAACGTTGACAACTACGGAGGTGACGACATGAGAATCAACATTGTAGAGGCCATTGTGACGGCCAACAAATGCTATCAGGTGGCTGCACCGCTGACGCCGCGCGGCCTGATGCTGCACAGCATCGGCTGCCCACAGCCCAACGCGGCCGTACTGGCGCGGTACTACAACCAGTACCAGCCGGGCGGGCAGTCGGTCTGCGTGCACGGCTTTGTGCAGCGTGACGGCACGTACTACCACACGCTGCCGTACAACCTGCGCGCGTGGCACTGCGGCGGGAGCGCCAACAGCACGCACATCGGCATCGAGATGACCGAGCCTGCCTCTATCGTCTACAACGGCGGCGCGAGCTGGCGTGACCTTGACCCGGCTGCGACCGATGCGCACGTGCGCGGGACGTATGCCGCAGCCGTGGAGCTTTTTGCACAGCTGTGCACGCAGTATGTACTGGATCCGCTGGAGGACGGCGTGATCATCAGCCACGCCGAGGGCGCGGCAAGAGGTATCGCCAGCGCGCACGCGGACCCCACGCACCTGTGGCGGGTGTTTGGCCTGACCATGGACGGCTTTCGGGCAGATGTCGCGGCCAAGATGGCCGCGGGAAATACAGACGAGGAGGACGACGATATGATCAGATACCACAGCATCGGCGAGATGCCGAGCTACTACCGCGAGGAGGCGGCGCAACTGGTGGACTCCGGCGCGCTGCAGGGTGACAATAATGGTGACCTTAATGTGTCGGAGGACATGATCCGCGGCGCGATTATCGGCATGCGCTACGCTGAGGTGCGCAACCCGCGCTATCACAGCATCGACGACGTGCCCACATGGGCACGCGAGGAGACGCAGCGGCTTATCGACCGCGGCGCGCTGCAGGGCGACGGCAAGCACGAGCTTAACGTCACATATGACGCGCTGCAGGCGATGATCGTGTGCCAGCGGATGATTGACGCCGCTGCCGGGAAGTGAGGCGCGGATGTCGGAGGTTATTATTGCCGCGCTGATCAGCGCGGCGGCCGCCATTGTGGTCGGCGTCATCAACAGCCGCGCGCAGCACAACAAGCTGATCGCGGAGCTGGACAAGCGCGACGAGCTGCAGGCGTATCGCATTGAGCAGCTCGAGCGCAAGGTGGACAAGCACAACCAGGTCATCGAGCGTACATATAAGCTGGAGGAGTGCACCGAGCTCCTCGGCGAGCGCATCAAGGTGGCCAATCACCGGATCGATGATCTGGAGCACAAAAATTAAGAGGAGGACATCATTATGGAACTTGGTATTGCATCTGTGGCGGCGATCACCGCCATCGCGTATCTGCTGGGCATGGCCGTCAAGGCGACCAGCGTGGCTGACAAATGGATCCCCATCATCTGCGGCGCGGCCGGCCTGATCCTCGGCGTCGTCGCCTGGGCGATGGGCGTGCCGGACTTTCCGGCGCACGACTGGCTCAACGCCGCGGCCGTCGGCATCGTGTCCGGCTGGGCGGCGACGGGGCTGAATCAGTCGGTCAAGCAGCTTTCCGATAAATAATAATTAAGAAACGCCTGGGAGAACCAATGTTCTCTCAGGCGTTTTTCATCAAATAAGAGTATGAAACAGAGTTTGAAATAGAACTAAATTTGTCTGTATTTCACTGAATTTTTTATTTTTAGGGCAAAAATCAGAGAACCGGAAAACACTGATTTATCAGCATATTCCGGCTCTCTTTGGTCCGAGTGAGAAGATTCGAACTTCCGGCCTCTTGAACCCCATTCATACGAGAATGTAGTGTTTTCAATGCTTTGCTGGTTTGGAGTTTGAAACGAGTTTGAAATAGGATTTTCTAAATTGCGTCCGTTATCTTTCGCAGGTCGTCCAGATCCACGTCTTGATAATACCGCGTCATAGATATGTCGGTGTGACCGATCAGCTCCAGCATATCCTTTTCCGGTGCTTTGATGCGCTTGGCCAGTGTGGCGAACGTGTGACGGCAGGAGTGCGGCGTGTACTTATGGCGTTTGACGCCACCAGCCACTTCCACGATCGGATTGTCGATGCCGGCGGCTTCGAGCGCCGGATAAAATGCGCGATCCGTAAAAGCACGCAGCGCCCAGGCGTTCCCGGCATCATCGCAAAACAGCGCGCCGCTGCTGCGGCCGCCAGCGACGCGGTCGACGATGGCCTGAATCTTCGGGGACACGGTGACGGTACGGCCTTTTCCTGCTGCGGTCTTCGCGCCGCCGACCAGACAGTGCTGCGCGCGGTCGTAGTCCTTCACGTCCAGCGCAAGAAATTCGCTCGGCCGGAATCCCAGGTAGATCATGCAGTACACATAGTCTGCATATGGCACGACACCGACGGCCTGCCGGATCTTTTCAATCTCGATGTCCGTGAACGACGGACGGTGCGCGGCAGCTTCGCCTTTGACGGACAAAAACTGCGCCAGATTCAGGTTCTCCGGGATCAGGTGGCGCGGGACGCCGTACTTATACATCAGGCCGCATGTGGCACGCATATTCTCCTTGGTGCGCTTTCCGCGTGGGCATTCGTCGATGCAGTCCTGCAGGTCGTCAATATCCACGTCAGATATTTTCATCGTCCAGATCGGCGTAAAATACTTAATGGCAGCGCGGTAGCACCCCAGCGTGGAATCGTCCGCATTATGCGTGGGAAACCATGCATCATACAATTCCTTAAACGTTGGATCACGGCGCTTTGCCTGCGCTTTTTTCAGGTCCGGAAGCGCCGCGAGCGCTTCTTTTTTCGTGACAAATCCGCACTTTGTGCGCGTTTTTCGACGAATTGTTCCGTCCGACTGCACGATATACCCCAGCGTCACACTGGCGCGCCATGTGCCGTTCGCAGCCTTATACACATATCCCTGCCCGTTGCCGCGCTTTTTCCGGCGTGTGACGGGCGTTTGCGGCTTCCCACAGTCGCAGCAAAACCGGCTGCCGTCCGGGATCTGCGCGCCGCATTTTTTACATTGCATTTTTTATCCCCCTATGATACCATAAAGGGGCAGTTACCCCTTTAATTGCGATTGGTGGTTTTCTGCATGGCCGTCTCGGTGTACCAGCACCGGGGCGGCTTTTTTTATTAAGCGATAATCGCAAAGGCGATGGCGAGCGGCACATACATGAGATAAAAGCATCTATGATATAGCTTTAACTGTTCCTCCATGGCTTGTATGCGCGCATCAATTTTATAAAATGCTCTCTGTGATTCTTTTTCGAGCCACTTCTTCCGTTCCGGCAATGGAAGCGGCAGGCCAAAATCGTCTTTCGGCTCAGGGATACGGTGCTGCCTCTCTGCATCTGGCTCTTCCTCGTAGTCAAAGCCATACCACGGGATATCAAAATGAAAGTACCCGCGCTTGATGAGCGCGTTCGCCTCGAAAAATATGGCAAAAAACAGCGCAACTGACGCAGCCAAAAAGACATAGAGCAGGATGCCTTTTACGGAGTCCGGAACCAGCTTTTTGCACACTGCGGCGGAGAAAGCGGCGCAGCCGAGCAAGCACGCAGGCCACTGGGAGTTCTTCTCAGCCTCCTGTGCAAAGGACGTAAGCCTTTTGAGGCGCACACATCGATGCAAAAGCCAGAAGTAGTCGTCCGAAAAAACATCGTATTCCGAGAGACGCGGCAGCTCAAAATCCTTGTCCAGGTCGATATGGATCTCCCCGGCGCGGTAGAGGAACGCGCAGACGAATGCGGAGAGCGCTACGGCGCAGATTGTGAGAACAATAGGCAGCACCATCCACCACATTGAGACCACACCTTTCAAATGTTTTCGCTTAATTTTACCATGCTGCGCAGGATATGTCCACTGAATTACACTGTATTACATGGCATATTTTTGGCGTTCTATCTATACGGGATCGCGTTTTAAGAAAATAACAAAAAGTGTGCAGCATCCTGCACATTTTCAACACGCGGCCGGAAAAATGTGATATGATTGCGTCAAATGATAAATCATGTGCGCGAATATCGGGAATACAAAGGCGTCAGCCTGCGATGGCTGGCCAGAAAGGTGGGGTGCGGGGCAAGCACGATCAGCGCGATCGAAAGGGGGAAATGTGTGCCCAGCGTGTATCTGGCGCTTCGGATCGCAAAGGCGCTGGGGACGACCGTGGAGAGCTTATGGGAGGGAGAGCTATGACGGATGGGAGACAGAGGGAATACTTACTGGCGGAGATCGCGCGGCTGCTGGCCGAAGCGAATGACCGCGCGCTGGAGCTGACGGCCATGCTTTTGCGCAGACTCACAAAGCAATAGAAACCACCAATCGCAACAAAGAAGCGGATCAGGAAATCAATCCTGATCCGCTTCTTTGTTTTCTGCGGTGATCTGGCGGGCAAAGTCCTCGATGTCGGCCCAGCGCTCCTCCGGCAGCCGGGACAGTGCCAGAAGAAAGCGCCGGCGAAAATTGTCTTTGTCGTCCTGCATGGTGTCGGCGACGAAATCCATGATCTCCTGGTCACGCGAGATCTGGATGAACATCTCGCCCTCGCCGGTGCGCAGCCAGCGCTCGTTGACGTCGTAGGTGCGGCAGATGGACGCTACCATAATATCCGAAACCGCTGCTCTGCCGTTTTCTACATTGTTGATCATGTCTCGGTTCGCACCAAACGGTGCGCCGAAAGCGGCTTGCGAAAGACCTTTTGCCTTCCTTACCTCCTTGATTCGACTGTTCATTATGCTCACCTCCTGCGGCGATTATAATTTATCACAAAGAAATGAGCGTGTCAACACAAAAGCGAGAAAAAATACTCAAAATATGTGTTGACATACTCATTGTTTTGCGGTATTATGAGCACACAGACACATATGGATGTGCTTATGAGCACAGAAAGGAGATGAACAAAATGCTGACGAATAACGAGCAGAAAACCATCGAGCGGCTGACGGCCGTGATGCAGAGCATGGACGATCTGCAGAAGGCGCAGCTTTGCGCTTTTGCGGAGGGGCTGGCGATGGCGCTGGAGCACAGCAAGCGCGCGTCCTGAGCGCGCCTGCATGACACAATATATATAAAGGAGGAAGGCACAATGGAGCGAAAGCACACGAAGCGTGCGGCCGTGACGGACGAGGAAGTCGAGGCCGAGATCGCCGAGCTGAAGCAGGACGAGTATGTGAAGCTGGCGCAGCGGTACGACCAGTACCGCGCACGGCGGCGGACGTATCTGTACCAGCTGCGGATCAAGCAGCGCAAGGGCATCGAGCTGGCCGCCAGAGGCGTGACGCTGGAAAATCTCGAGGAAATGGGGGACGAGCCGTGACACTGGAAGAACTGGCCGCGAAGCCGTCGGAGATCCTGACGTGCGCGGACGTGGCCCCGCTGCTGGCCTGCAGCCCGTGGACGCTGCACGAGCAGGCGATGGAAGACCCATACGCGCTTGGCTTTCCGGTTATCGTCGCAAAGCGGCGGGTAAAGATCCCGAAGCGGGCGTTTATCCGCTTTATGGCCGGAGAAATGGAGGGAGAGAGAACATGAAGGTATTCGGAGATCCGCGCGCGCGGGCAAAGGCGCGCCGCTATATCGTCTGGGGCATCGAGGACGGCATCGTCTGTGCGAGCTTCCTCGGCGGCATCGCGCTGGCCGGGTGGGTGTTTCACGTGATCTTCACGGCATTGGGGGTGGCGTGATGACGGAAGAACAGCGCCGTATGCATAACGCATACGCTCGTGCGTACTACGCGCAGCACCGCGACCGCATCCTGCAAAACAAGCGAAATAACCGCGAAGCGATCAACGCATATATGCGCAAATACAGAGCGGAGAACTACGAAAAGCTGTCTGCGTACTACAGCAACAGACGGCGCAAAAAATCGCGTGGCACCGCTTTCGGCGCGTTTTTGCGGGAAAACGGTATCACGCAGACAGCAGCGGCAAAAATGCTCGGCGTGTCTGTATCAACGGACAACAGCTGGGCGAACGGCATCACGACCGCGCGCGAAGATAAGATCCGCGCAGTGTGGCCGGAGTATGGAGGTGCGGAATGATGCGTGTGCTGATCGCTTGCGAGGAATCGCAGACAGTCTGCAAGGCGTTCCGGGCACGTGGCCATGAAGCATATAGCTGTGACATACAGTATCCGTCTGGAGGCCACCCGGAATGGCACATCCTCGGCGATGCGCTGGAAGCTATCAAGGGGGGGAAGATTATGACAATGGACGGCGTCGAGCACGATGTCGGCAGGTGGGACTTGCTGATTGCGCACCCGCCTTGCACGTTCCTTTCCAATGTGGCTACACGCCACTTTTCCCTGCGATGCACTGCCCCGGAAAAAGTGGTTGCGCGGTGGAACGAACGTGCCAAAGCCGCAGTGTTCTTTATGCGGTTTCTCTGCGCAAATGCGGAGCGAATCGCGATTGAAAATCCTGTCGGGTTTATGAACACGGCGTACAGGAAACCAGATCAGGTGGTGCACCCATATATGTTCGCCAAGACTGCGGAGGACACAGAAAACTATGTGACAAAGGCAACGTCGCTCTGGTTGGTAAACCTGCCGCTCCTGCGCGGAACAGGGCTGCCAAAACCGGACAATGCGGCGCTATTTGGACGGATGCCGTCTGGAAAAGCGCGGACATGGGAAGATTCATTCAGCCGTAACGGTAAGGCGCGTTCAAAGACTTTTCCGGCTGTTGCGAACGCGATGGCCGAACAATGGGGGAGATTGGGAACATGATCCATTACACACTGAACGTAGAACCGCCGGTTGATCCACCGGCCTACACCTGCCCGCGCTGCCCGGTGTGCGGCGAGGAGACGGACAGCTTCTACAAGGACAAATGGGGCAACATTGTCGGCTGCCCGGAATGCGTGCAGGAGGTAACATCGTGGGAGACGTGAGCGGCGACATCTATATCCACGGAGGGCTGCCGCAGAGCCGATACTGCAGCACCTGCGCACACTACATGCCGCTGCAAGAGTCGACGCCGGCTGCGAGCGCAAGGGTGTGCCTGTACATTCTGCATATGCGCCAGTCACGCGGATGCCCACCGGGATACGGATGCACGAAGCGCATCACGCCGGAAGCATTCGCCAAAACGCCGCACGGGAGCGAGATCATGCGCATGCGTATGCGCAGCGCAGGCGGCGGCGCGAAGAACAGAGGGAGGAGAAAACGGAGATGATCACGAAGACGACGACCGTCGGCATGACGGACGAGCAATGGCACGCCGAGCGGCGAAAAAGCATCGGCGGCAGCGACGCCGGGACGATCCTCGGGCTGAACAAATACAGCTCGCCATACGCGCTGTGGGCCGAGAAGACCGGCCGCGTGACACCGGAGGACATCAGCGACCGCGAGGCGGTGCGGCTGGGACACGATCTGGAGGACTATGTGGCAAAGCGTTTTGCCGAGGCGACCGGAAAGCGGGTGCGGCGGGAAAACCACTTTCTCGTCAACAGCGACTATCCCTTCGCGCACGCGCTGCCGGACCGCATGGTGATTGGCGAGAACGCAGGGCTGGAATGCAAGACAACGTCCAGCTTCGAGATCCCGAAGCAGTGCGCAGAGGGCGAATTCCCGGCGGTGTGGTACTGCCAGATCATGCACTACATGATGGTGACGGGCGCGCCGGTATGGTATCTGGCGGTACTGTGCTTCGGGCGGGGATTTTACTGGTTTCGCGTGGAGCGCGACGATGGCGAAATTTCGGCTCTGGCGGCTGCTGAGCAGGAGTTTTGGGATTATGTGCGGAGCGGGAAAGAGCCACCTGTGGACGGAACGGACGCGACAGCGGAGGCGCTGCGCACGCTCTATCCCGACAGCAGGGACGGCGAGACGTGCGACCTCGGCGCGGTGCAGTCAGCCGTGCGCAGCTACACGGCGCTCGGCGAGCAGATCGACGAGCTAAAGCGGCTGCAGGCGGAGCAGGCGGCGACCATCCAGCAGTTTATGGGCACGGCGGAAAAGGGGCTGTGCGGCGATGTGGCGATAACATGGAAGACGCAGCAGCGCAGCACCTTCGACCGCAAAAAGTGGGAGGCGGCGCACGGGGAGATCCCGCGCGAATACTTCAAGACGTCGCAGACGCGGCCGTTCCGGGTGACGTGCCGATGACGCCGTCGACACCATGCAGGGAGTGCCCTGGCCGGTATCCCGGATGCCACGCACGCTGTGACCGCTACGCCGCATTCCGGCGCGGGAGGGACGCGGCAAATCTGGCACGGCAGCGCGACAACGATATCCTGCGCTACATACGCGAAAACCACGAAAAACGAGAATATGTGAAAAAACAACCATGAGAAAGGGAGACAGAGAAATGGCATATGCGTCAAACATGATGCGGATCGACGCCGAGCGGCTGCGCCGGTTCGCTGCGAAGAACGGAGGACTCGCACACATCTCCAGACAGATGGGTTTCTCAGAAAACTACCTGTCAACGATTATCAACCGGCAGCGGATGCGCCAGTCTACGGCAAATCAGCTCAGCGCTATGTACGGCGTTCCGGCGGATTTCTTCCTGGCACGGGAGCCGGAAAAGCCAAAGGCGGCCGCGCCGCAGACGAAACAGACGGGATACGCGCTGCGGCTGCAGGCGACGGACAAGCAGGTCTTCCTCCTGCTGGAGCACGACGGCGAGAAGGTCGGCAGCGCGTACTCGAAGCGCAAATACAGCAGCGAGCTGGCGCTGACGCAGGCGATCAGCTACGCGGCACACATGATCTACAAGTTCTGCGAGCAAAAAACGCTGCAGGAATCTATGGAGGGTAAGTAAACATGGAAAATAATCTGATCCAGAAGCAGAAGACGGCCATGGGTGCGCAGGGCGCAGCTGGTCAAAGCATCAACACTATTTTAAATAGTGTCTTGGACGGCGAAAAAATGCGCGGCCGTTTTCAGGAATTGCTGGGCGCGCGAACGCCGCAGTTCTTGTCGTCAATCGTGTCGCTGGTAAACGCCGATGTGAATCTGCAGAAGGCAATGTATGAAGCGCCGATGACAGTCGTTCAGGCCGCGCTGAAAGCTGCAACCTACGACCTGCCGATTGAACCGTCGCTAGGCTATGCCTATGTAGTGCCGTTCCACAACAGCGTCAAAACCGCGAACGGCAGCTGTCGCAAGCGCTGGGAAGGCGCGTTCATCATCGGCTACAAGGGCATGGAACAACTGTGCCTGCGCACCGGCGCCTATGCCCGCGTGCCGGATGCCGTGGACGTCCGCGAAGGCGAACTGATCCGCTACGACCGTCTGACCGGCGACGCGGAATTCGCGTGGATCGAAGATGAAGACGAACGCGAAAAGCTGCCGGTCATCGGCTATGCCGGCTATTTCCGCCTGAAAAACGGCGCGGAAAAGACCATCTACATGACGGTGAAGCAGATCGAAAACCACGAAAAGAAGAACCGCAAGGGCGAATACATGGGCAAGGGTTGGCGCGACGATTTCGACGCAATGGCTCGAAAGACTGTCTTGCGCCGTCTGATCGGCAAGTACGGCCTGATGTCCATTGACTATCGCGACGGCGATGACAGCACAATGCGGCTGGCAGAAGCGGTCGCTGCGGATGAAGCGCCTACGGATATGGGCAGCGACGTAATCGACCTGCCCGATTCCGAAATGGTCGACGCGGAAACCGGCGAGGTGATCGGCGATGCTGAATAAGATCGTGATCATGGGCCGCCTGACGCGCGACCCGGAGATGCGCCAGACCGGGAGCGGGACGCCGGTGACGTCCTTCTCCCTCGCGGTCGAGCGGGACTACAGCGGCAGGGACGGCGGCGAGAAGCAGACGGACTTTATCGACGTTGTGGCATGGCGGCACACGGCGGAGTTCGTCGACAAATACTTCGCCAAGGGCGATATGGCCGCCGTGAGCGGCCGCCTGCAGATCCGCGACTGGACGGACAAGGACGGTAACAAACGCCGCAGCGCAGAGGTCGTTGCGGACAGCGTCTACTTCGGCGGCAGCAAGCGCAGAGAGGCAGAAGCAGCGCCTGCTGCATACGATGCGCGCCCGCCCGCCGTGCAGCCGACGGAGGCCGACATGGAGCGGCTCGACGAGCTGGGGA
>AVOA01000429.1_pt1 | contig 38530 bp, 39 predicted proteins | sample 80171 | NCBI WGS metagenome assembly AVOA01 (sample SAMN02954237, study PRJNA213161) | gut metagenome | biome: terrestrial; feature: piglet; material: feces; isolation source: piglet diarrheic feces | host: Sus scrofa | place: China
TCCCCTCTGCATCAATGTTCTTTGTAATTAAAGAGTTTTGCATGGACTGTCCGCGGACAGTCCGACCTTCGCTGTTTGTTTCTAAAGCTTCTTCATCTTCCCTTGGCTTCCCCTCTGCATCAATGTTCTTTGTAATTAAAGAGTTTTGCATGGACTGTCCGCGGACAGTCCGACCTTCGCTGTTTGTTTCTAAAGCTTCTTCATCTTCCCTTGGCTTCCCCTCTGCATCAATGTTCTTTGTAATTAAAGAGTTTTGCATGGACTGTCCGCGAACAATCCGCCCTTCGGTCTTTGTTTTCAATGAGCTTTCGGTTTCGCTTGGTTTCCCCTCTATCCAGTTGTTATTTGAAAATAAAGAATCTTGTGTGGACTGTTCGTGGACAGTCCACACTTCGCCTTTTGTTTTCCTTCGTCTTTCTCTTGCGCGAAGTGCGTCTTTTTTTCTTTTTTCAAGGTTCTTTTTAATTTGAGAAAAAACAAGGTTTTTTGCCCCCATGAAGGAGTTTTCATCAATTCCGCTGGCGAGGGCAAACAATACCTCTTTGCAGTCATCCCCAGAGAGGGAAAGCAACATTTCACAATCCGAATCTGAAAGAGATAATTTACGCATCTGCGGCTACCTCGCAGGATAAAAAATCAAAACGGAAGATCGTTGTCATCCGAGGCGGTTCCGAGATCCTGGAAGCCTCCAGCGGGTTGGGTCTGGAATCTGTGGTTATCCAGCGGCGGGTTTCTGTCGTTGTCCGTTTCGTTGTCGTGCTTTCCGCCGCCAAAGTAGACGTTTTCCGCAACCACTTCGGTGGCATATCTTGTATCGCCCCTGGCATCCTCGTAACGGCGCACCTGCAAGCGGCCTGCCAAGATAATCATGCTGCCCTTCTGAAAGTATTGGCAGACAAATCTTGCCGCGCCACGCCATGCTGTGACGCTGATAAAATCCGCCTCTCTCTCGTTTGTTTCCTTGTTCTTAAAATTCCGGTCCACGGCGATACGGAAAGAAGTGACCTCCGTGCCGCTGTTGGTTTGGTTTAATTCGGGGTCCGCCACAAGACGGCCCTGCAACATCACTTTGTTCAGACTCATTTGTTTTTTTCTTCCTTTCTTTTTTCTTTGTGTTGATGCAAAAACATATACTTTCCGCCGGGACGGATGTTTTTTGCGATCCAATCCATTGCAGCCTCTTCGCTCATGTGGGTTTGAATTACGCGGGATTCATAAGAAAATTCTCCGTTTTCCATTTTCTCCCGTATACGTGCTTCCATTTCTGCCTGTTTGTAATTTCCCTCGACAAGATAGTAGTCATAGGCGGGGGCGGATATGTTATTGAGAGAACCAGTATCGGTTGCGTAGAAGCAACTTTCCTTGTCTATGAATATCTTGTAGCAACAGTTTGGAACGTCGTGAAACGTAACTTCTGCCGTTACAAAGACCTCACTTCCGTTTGCTTCGTAACGATATGTTGCGCCTGGTTGATAAACGTCAATTTGTCTTGGGTCTACACCGACCATAACAAGTTGGTAAGACAACCAATCGCAGCATCCCCAGCGCAGGGTGGGGCGCTGTTTTGCCAGCGCCCGTACCGTGGCTGGTTTGAAATGGTCCTGGTGCTCATGGGTGAGAAGGACCAAGAAAAGGTCTTTGGAATGTGGGAGAATCTTCTTGGAGGAAAGTCCGCAATCGACCATAATAAGCTTGTTCAGAATGACAGCGTTGCCGGAACTGCCGCTTCCGATCACGTCACACGTCACTCAAACTCACCTGGCCCTCTACGTCATCGGGTGCGGAGAATTCTTCTTGCGGGCTTTCTGCCTCCGGTTCTTTTTGCTCTTCTTGGTGCTTTTCGGTCTTTTCGGTCTCAAAAGAATTGGCATTAGAAACCGCTTTGGGAAGAACAAAATAATCTTCTCGGTCAGCGCGTCCTTCGGAAATGGCGGTATAAACACCGCGAAGCCGAATGATAGACTGCTCTGTAAATGCTTCCGCTTTGCAACCAATGTATTCCTCAAGGCAAGACTGCGGAACACTGAGTTTTTCTTGGAACACGCTCACCATTTTTCTGACGCGATCCACCAAAGGCTCTTTGCCGTTGGTGAGTGTTTTTTCGCACTGCTCCAGTGCGTCATCCACAACATCCTTCGGGATGATACCAAGGATGCAGGAGCGGAGACGGCGGGCACCCTGGTTGGCAACCATTTCGTAAATGTCTCTTGGGTCCGTTAAAACTTTCGCACCTTTCTTTGTCTGCCGGATGTGTGGGACGGTAAAAATCTTTGTCTGTCTGGTATTGGTTTCGAGGTCCCAGCAGTAAGACATAACGGTGGATTCTCCGGGCTTTTGTTCCAGTTCGATCACACCAAAATCAAGATTCCCCCATGCTTGTGCCATTGCTTCCGCAAGACGGATGGAAGGTCCAGAGACATTTTCACCGCCTCTTGGAAATTCATATCTTGCTTTTTCTGCAAGACCGGGTCTTTGGCATGACCGCATAATCCGGCTCCAACTGGCCGTTTCGTCTCTGGGGAATCTTTTTGCTACAACCATAGCAGCCTGCACTTCCTGGGCTTGTCTGGAAACGGCCATATCCGACGTAACACTCGAAGAAAGTTCGTTGACTTCTTGCCCCTGGGCAAATGTTTTCAGTTCATTCAAATTGGATGCCCTCCTTCGTTAAAAATTCTTTAATTTTTCTCAGTTGTTCTTTCGTTGCTTTGACGCGGAAAGAACAAAGGTACACGTTTTCCTTTTTCGGCTGCGCAGAAAAAACCTCTTGAGGGGGAAGGGGAGCAGGAGAAGCGGATTGCACCTTGGAAATGGACTCTGCCCATCTCTTCTTTGCGGCCTCTCTTTCTTCTGCGGCCTTCTTCTCCCGCTCCACCTTGGCATGTCTTTCCTGGACGGCAAAGACGGCTGTAGCCATATTTAATGCCTCTTTGTATTCCGCCATAATCTCCGCCGCGTCGGGCATTTGTTCAATCGCAACCACATCGGCGGCAATGATAGTGACGCGGGACTTGATCTGCTCCATCAGCTTCTTGGGTGTCTTTTGCTTTGCGGAAGTGAGGTCTACGGAAATTTCAAGCCGTTCATATTGGAGCCAAGGAAGATCCTCCAAAGCAATCAGTTCCGCAAAGTATTCACGCAAACGATTTTCGCAATCCAGTTTAATTGCGTCCTCCACTTCTTTTGCGCGGTCCCGGAGTGTGCGGTCTGCCTTAGAAAGTGGGTCCGCCACAAACTCCTTGTAAACTGCGGAGAATTGTTCGTAGGGCGCAAAGATCGCTTCCTTGACTGCTTTCCGCTGTTCTTCCAATTTCAAGAACTTCTTGTTTAACTCAGAGCGAGTTTTTTTCACGCTTGTCAAAGTTTCCGGGGTGCAAGCGAGGGAAAGTGCGTTGTTTATCTCGTTTTCAATTTCCGTTTTCATAGAGCGCAAACGCTCTTCGATCACGGGAAGTTGCGCCACCCGAATCAACTGGGAATCGTTAACTTCTGCCATAATCCGCCTCCTTTAGCTTTTTTCTTCGGCTTGCCTTTTTGTTGGCTAAGTTGCGTTTTTCGGCGGTGATTTTCTCCCGGTTTTTAGCGTAGTAATCTCTCTGATACGCCAGTGCCTTTTCTCTGTTTTCTTGGTATCGTTGTTTTCGCTTAGCCAAAACGCTGTCCCGATGGCTCCAGTAATAGTCACGCCAGTATTCCAAGAGTTCTTCATGGTGTGCTTCCTGGTAGAGCTTGGCATATTCCGCATTTTTATTTTCTGAACATTTGGAAGTAGACATTGTGGCGTTCCTTTCTGCTGTGAATCAGCGTTTTTCTTGTAATATGGCACACTCCTCATGAACCGTTTCGCCGTCTAGTTCTCTGATCTGGTCCTCAGCATAAATTTCGCCGCCGCACCGTGGGCAATAGCCCACGGGCGGATCTTGCTGGCGGTCACGGAATGGATAAACGGAAAAATCAAAGTGCAACAACAACGGAACCAGCGGTGATTTCTTCGGCAATGTATTTCACAATAAAACCTCCTTATTAAATGTTGCAAAACGGACTTTTCCTCTTGGTCTCGGTAACTGGACAAATCTTTTTGTTGAACGCATAGCACCGATCACAAAAAACTCTGTGACTGCTCATTCGGTAATTTGTGGTAGAATTTCCCGCCTTTCCACCGGTTTTTACGGGAGATTTTTCTGCTTTTTTCAATTTTGGTTTCCTCCGTTTCCTTTAAAAGGCCAAATCTCGATATGTGGATGTTCCGTTAAGAAGCCGCATAACGTTGTTTCTGTTTCTTCCGATGGGCAAATGTACACCTGCCTCCCAGCTCAAATAAGCGGCGGATGAACACTTTAACAGGCGAGACATATCAGCCTTTGATAAGTTGTGTTTTTTGCGATATCCCAGAAGACGTTCCGGGATGTTTTGTAAATTAGGCGAAAAAGAAGGGGAAGTTTTCCCTTTCACTTCAATAGAACTTTCCGCTTGAAGAGATTTAGCAAGCTGGTCCATTGATGAAGTTACAGAAGAAAAGGGCGATTCAGAAGAGGGGACGCAAATATCTTCGTCGCTGGCCTTTGTTTCGGTATTCTTGTTCTTCGGTTTCGAAAGAATGTCTTTTTGAGAAAAAAGAAAGTCTCGAATAATGTAAGGATCGTTCGTTTCAAGCTTGGCTTTGGTCTCTTCGTCAACTTGGATCTGCAAAAGATACGTCATAGATATTCCTCATTTCTTCGTCAAAAGCCGAAAATGAAAAGGGAAGAAAGAATTGCGGTGCCGGTGAGAATAGCGAGAACATCAATGGCGACACGACGAACAATGGCCTTTCTCTTTTCCTGCTTGCGGCGCACGTCGCGGCGACGTGCCTTTTCCTTGCCCTGGCACATGCGGATGAAAACATCTTCTTCCTGGTAGGCGGACATGGGAATCAAATTGGTTCGGTTTGTCATTTTTTCTAATCCTCCACTTTCTAAAATTTTCTTGGTGACACGCTCCCGCCGTCTATAGAGGTGGGAGAATCCTTGCTAAATTGTGTTAAATTCCCGCATTGATGATTGCTTGGTAATCTTCCTCGGTCCAGCGGAAAGCGGTACCAATTACAATAAGTTCTCGCAAGGTGAAAGAACCCGGTTTGTCGCGCCGTCTCTTGAGCGCCGTGTGAGAAAGGCCGATCAAAGAACCGACTTCCTCATTTGTCAGACCAGTTATTGCCTTTCCCACCTTGTATCTTTGCGTAAACTCGTCTAAAAGCCTTGCTTCCCGGTCAGGCTTTCTTCTCGCCATAATGTTCTGCACCTCCCTTTGGTTTCTTTATGCGCGGCGGATGCCGCAGCGCAAGAAAGCTTTCTTGTACAAATCAAAAGACGCTTGGTGCGAAATCCCCATAATTTTCGCAATCTCTACAATGGAAAGGCCTTGACGGCGCAAGCGAACACATTCTTTCTGTCTGGGGGTGAGAATATCTTCGTTAATACCCCAGGTCTCCTCAATGTATTTTTCTCGGCGCTCTGCTTTTCGACTTTCTTTTCTCTCCTTTTGTTGGCAGGAGGAACAAGGGTAATTCTCCCATTTGCAAGGTCCCCCGCACGATGGGCAAGAAAACGGTGTTTGCCGAACAATGTTAAAGAAGTCGTGCCAGTTGGCCCAAAAGAGATTGTCCCGGGAAAGGTTGTCTGGGTTTCCGTCTCGAAACTTTACTACGTTTCCATTATCTGGGTTTGGAACAAAAGCCTCTGCATAAAGCCGGTGAACATAGAAGAACAACTGTTTCCCCTTTTGGTGGATATAGACCACCTTGTATTTTCCGGTTTTGCTTTGGTGCAGAAGGGTTTTCTCTCCGTTTTCCAAAAGGTGGAAAATCCGGCCATCTTCCGTCACCTCAAACAATCCGTTTTGGACAACTGCGCTTTTCAATGTAGAGCGCCCCTTTCGTCTGTAGTGCAAAAAAACGCCCCAGCCGCAAGTTATGCGGAGGGGCGTTCCTCCGCTTGTTTGGTTTTACGGGAAGTCTCGCTTCCGGCATTTTCACCAAAAGCATCTCTTGCTGCAAGGACTCCTTCCCCGAATCCTAAGAGATATGCTTGGTGTTTGGGAGACAGAATTTGAAGTGCTTCAAAAATGGCTCCAATCTGCTCTTTCTCTTTTTTCGTCATGTATCATCAACTCCTTTCTTTTTTTTGGGGGAGAAATTGCACCGCATGAAATTCCACCCCACGAAGGATTGCACGAAAAATGTTATAGTCTACATAGCGCTCGACGGAAAAATCCTTTTCCGCAAACAACTCCATAAAGCGCTTATAATCAAGCTGGATACACCAGTCATTGATAGTGATAACGCCATCAATGCGGCTTTTGATCCGCTTGTGCGTTTCGTGCAACGCAATCAATTCGTCAAGGTGATCTCTTTTCATTGGTAATCATCTCTTTCCTGGTATACGACTAACGATATGTCATTTTGATGAACAACGCTTTTTTGATTACAAGACAAGTATAAGACTTTGAAGGACGTTTGTCAATACTTTTTTGTTTATTGGATAAACATTTTTTTGTTGACTTAGGGATGTGGCTCGTGTATAATAAGGTCACAACGAAAGAAGGTGTTTTTTTGGGAATTGGTGAAAGGATAAAAGAGGTTCGCAAAGCGAACAAAAAGACACAAAGGGAGCTCGCCGAAATTCTTGGGCTAAAGAGAAATACAATTGCGAATTATGAAATTGGGAATGTAATTCCCAGCGAGAGAACAATTTTGGCTATTTGCAAAGAGTTTTGCATAAGAGAAGAGTGGTTGAAAACTGGAAAGGGCGACATGCGTATAGAAATGACGGTGGAAGATGAAATCGCGTCTTTTGTTGCAAATGTTGTTTCTGAGGATTCTGAATTTTGGAAAAACTTTATTGTGCTTTTGGCAAGGATGACACCAGAAGAACGGGATGTGTTTGAGCAGAAAGTGAGAGAATTTGCGGAAATGTTTGGGGAAAAGTGATTTTTATATGGACAAAATATTTTTTCCATCGAAAACTTGGGCAGCGGAAACCCCTTGTTTTAGCTATGGGGTAAGCGGCGCTGTGTCAAAATTTCGTTGAAAAAACACCCGTTATATGGTACAATGTTATTAGAAACGAGGTGAGAAAATGGAGTATTCGTACAAATTCAGAATCTATCCGAACGCTGAACAACAAACACTTATCCAAAAGACTTTTGGGTGTGCTCGGTTCGTCTACAACTATTTTTTGCACTTCCGCAAAAAAACCTACGAGGAAAACGGAGAAACCCTAACTTATGTTAAAACCTCCGCTCTGCTTACTCAGTTAAAGAAGGAAATTACCTGGCTAAAAGAAGTAGACAGCATACCTTTGCAGGAGTCTTTGCGCAATTTGGATTTTGCTTATCAAAGATTTTTTCGGCACGTGAAGAATGGTGAAAAGCCAGGTTTTCCCCGATTCAAGAGAAAGCGCGACATGCGCAAGTCTTACAAGACTAAACAGCACATCAACAACGGGAAAGTCACTATTTGGACGAATTCTGAATATGTCCGCCTCCCGAAACTTGGCCTTGTAAAATGCCGCGTCTCGAAAGAGGTCAAAGGGCGTATCGTGTCCGCCACCGTCAGCCAGAACCCGTCTGGTAAATACTTTGTCGCTCTGTGCTGCACCGATGTAGAGATGGTCCCGCTCCCAAGCACTGGGGCGGTGGTCGGACTCGATATGGGAATTAAGTCATACGCAATCACATCCGATGGAGTGGAGTATTCCAACCCCAAGTATCTCTCCAAAAGCCTGTGCAAACTTGCCCGCCTCCAACGGCAACTCTCCCGAAAGTCAAGGGGGAGCAACCGCCGAGAGAAGGCGAGAGTCAAAGTCGCACTGCTCCACGAGAAGGTAACGAATCAGCGAAACGACACCCTGCACAAACTGTCTACATCCCTTGTTCGAGACTATGACCTGATTGCCATAGAGGATTTAGCGCCTAAGAATATGGTACGCAATCACAAACTGGCCCGGTCTATCTCGGACGTTTCCTGGGGTGAGTTCCGGCGGCAATTAGAGTACAAGGCAAAGTGGTATGGGAAAGCGTTGGTTACTGTAGACCGCTTCTATCCATCCTCGCAACTTTGTTCTTCTTGTGGTACTCAATGGCCTGGGACAAAAGATTTGTCTGTACGGGAATGGACTTGCCCGGCGTGCGGTGCGGTACATGACCGCGACCACAACGCCGCACAAAATATTTTGAAAGAAGGTCTGCGCCTGTTGGCGTAACCTATACGCGGTAGGGCGGGACACGCCCGAACCTATACGCTCGGGGAGACTATGTAAGACCTGCTTGCAGGCAACGGTCAGCGAACCGGGAATCCCCTGCCTTTAGGCATGGGGAGTGTCAATAACGGAACGTATGCAACAGCTTATTTTGTGTTGGCAGGTGCGTTTCTGCTGGCGGCAATTGGCTTGCTTATTCTTGACAGATTATTGGAAACGAAAGAAAGATAATTGGGAAATATATAAAACAACAGGAAACCAGGAAGCGATTTGGCCTCCTGGTTTCCTTGTTCCATAAACATGAAAAAATTGAGAAAAAAGTAATAATATGGTAATGTAACTTTGTAAGGGTGTACTTCCCGCACCCTTTTCTCTCGTTTTCCTCCACCGAGAGACCTGGCGCGAGGGCAAAGCCTACCAACCCTCATCATGGCCCGGAGAGGGCCATACGGTCTGTGATAAAGCCGCTATGGTAAAGATCAAGCGGGTCATACCCGCAACAGGCCAAGGTGTTCTCCTTTTAAAACCTGAATCATCCAGGAGTTGCGCTTTTGTGTGCGGCTCCCGGATGGAAAAGGTGTGGAGGCAAGAAAGAAAAGGAGGAATATTTTGGACTTTACATCAGAACAAGAATTAAAGCAACAAGCAAGATATGAAGCGCTAGAAGAAGAAACTAGCGAAAGTTTGGCATATTTTTACTGTTGCATCTCTTTTGACGTTCCCTTTGATTTGAACGCTATCCCTAAAGACAATCCAAGTGAGAAGTGGTTGGCCTATCTGGACAATCTGCGATTGAAGAAGTTGGACCGGGATGCAGAGGGGAACGTCTTTGGTTTTTTAGACGGGCTTACAGATATTACAAGAATCTTTGGCGAAAATCTGAAACGCGGGGAATTTTCTAAGGCGGTCAATCTGGAAAAAAGCGCCCGAGACGAAAGGAATGGAACAAAAGCCCAGCGGAAAAACTGGGGGTCTGGCGGCGAAAAAAAATATACCAACGAAGATTACAAGCGGTTAGACGAAATTTTTGAAACGCTGTCCTCTCGCTTGGTTTCTAGTGGTGGGTATGATACCCAGCAGGAGTATATTTTGCGGCTGTGTTCTCGTATGAGCCTGGACATGGAAAAATGTTTGGCCGCTGGTCTTGTAGATAAGGCACAAAAGCTGAACAAGATGATTCAAGAAAATCTTGCCAGCGAAAACTTGCGGAAAAAGGATGAGAAACCCGTTGAGGATTTACGCATTGACTCTATTGTGGACGCACTGGAAAAAGCTGGAATGGTGAAGCGCGGAAAGATCCTTCCCCTTGCGGAACTGCAAAAGGTACTTCTGGAGCGGTTGGGGGCTTTGGGCGGGAAACCGTCGCACAAATATCCCTATACTTTGGACGCAGCAGATCAAATGTTGCTTTTTGTCCGAAACTGTATGGCGGCAAATGATGGGCTTCCCGAGTGGAGCGATCTTCCCGAAAATATGTCTTTTGATGAAAATGTTGCCGGAGAATTTGCGGACAATCCGAACGAAGCGGAGTTAGAAGCTTATGAAGCTTTAGATTTAGTGCGGCACAGAGGACAAGGCGAGAAAGCGGAAAAAGAAAAATCGGAGGAGTGATTTTCGTTGGCGACAAGACGCGGGGGAAAGGTTTGGGTTAGCGGAACCGGATGGGTGACCAAAAAGGTAACAGCGGACCGAGACTATTCTTCTTACGAAAATGACTCTTGGGCGTTTTTGATTAGCTTTTTTAGATGGTACCCGGATCAACTGCTGGATTTATTGCGAAGCCCTACGGCAGACTATAAAAATGAAGAGTTGATTCAGCGCGTGATGATGCGGGCGTTTTCTCGGTATCAGTTTGTAGATATCACGGGTTGCCGATCTTTGACAAAGACGAATACGACGTTTAAAACCAAATTGGTGAATGGGATTCTTTGGCCCAATGAAAAATCCTCGTATTATGGACCGAGCTTGAAGCAACAGGCAAAGCTTGCCAAAAGCGCTTACTTGGAGATTAAGGATGCTTACCCAGCGCTTGCAGGGCATTGGGGAGAAGATGCTTTAAGCAAGGATGATTTTGGCGTCTCAACGCAGTTTGGTTCTAAATTGACTATCAACTCCACTCGTGGCGATAACATTCATGCAATTGTGGCTGAGGAATATGCCCAGGAAGAAATGCCCGCCTTCGATTTTGAGGAATATTCCACGGTGGCGCTGTACGCTGTGCGTTTGGTTCACCGAGTACAGGGAGAAAAAGATCCCACTTACATTCCTTACAAACAGCACAGCATTACTTCTGCTGGGCGCAAACAAAATCACAGCTATGAAACCAGATGCAATCATATACGGTTGATGTTGCAAGGAAAAAGCTCCTTTGTAATGGATGTTCCATGGCAGATCATTGTGCTTTCTCAGATGCGGCCTTACGAATGGGCTATGCAAAGAAAATCAGAAAGCACCCCAGACAAGTGGATGCGAGAAATGGAAAGCCGGTATACAGGCACCGACGAAAACCCAATTGTCCGGGATGAAGTCTTGGCAGAGTGCCGGAGCCTAATGGTGATGGAAGAACATCACTGCTGCAAAGACAGGGCATGTACATTGCGTCCAGAAGATGTGATTTATGTCATTGGGTACGATGTTTCTTATGAGGACAACAAGAAAAACGCAAAATGCGCCTGCGTTGTGGTAAAGCTTACCAAACAAAAGGAATTTCTGAAAAGAGACAAATATCTTAAAGAAGTGGTTTACGTGGATGATTGGCCTCCGCCCAGGCGAAACATGATGCAGGCGCGGCGGCTCAAACAGATTTGGTATAAATTCTGCTACGAAGGAAGCCAAACTTACATTGCCATTGACGGATGGCAATACGGCAAGGCTGTCATTGAGGCTTTGATGATGGACCTGGGGGATGGACTGGACCCTCTTTGCATCATGGACCACGACACTTATACGGAACTGGAATTGGAAAACGCCATTCCCGTGATTTATCCTATTAAGGCTGGTGGTACCGGCGTTACGGACCCAGACAGCGAAATGGTAAGAAATGCAGAAATTCAATTTGAAAACAGAAATGTAATTCTACTGACCAACAATCGCAATGCCGGTGTGGAGGAATACAAAAAGCGGCACCGGATCAAAGATGATTATTTGGACGCGGAAATTGACAAGCCATATAAAAAGACTCGGGAGCTTGTGGGACAGATTCAGAACCTGAAAAAAGTTCCTTCTGGTGCTGGAAGCTCCGAAAAAAGAATTTCCAAAGCAATTCAAAGAGATAGCTGGTCGGCCCTCAAATATGCGCTGCGCTTGGCGCAAAAACTGGAACGAAAAAATCTGGTAAAGCAAAGACGGCCCAGCGATTGGGATGATGCGTTAAATCAGTTTAAGGATGGGATGCGCGGGCCGGCCATGATAAGGCATAGAGGTCTTGGAGGCAGGGTGCCCGTGTCCAGAAGAAGGGGAAGGATTGTTTGATGGCAAAGCGAGAAAAAGCAGAAATTTATCGTCTGTATGCGTTTCCTACCAACCAAAAAAACGTAAATACGGCGATTCGTTACCGGTTTAACAGAATTACTCCGACATATATTTTGGTTTATGACAAAAAGGAAAAGCCCCAAAACTGCGTGGAAATCAAGGAAAAAGACGTTTTTCGTTTGACTAGGCAGGACAAAGACTGGCTAATGTCGTGCTGCATTGCCCAGCTTTCCGAAGTCATTAACCGAAGCCAAGAAGAAACGTTCCAAAAAATGGATCAGATTATCCGAAATTTGGAAAATGAATTGAAGATAGAGGCAGAAGCAGAGAAGCGAGGTGACACCGAGACAAATGGGGAAGAATCTGACAAGTGAACTGCGTAAGGTGCAGTTTTCTTCTTATGGAGATATCTTTCAGCGGTTTCAATCGCTTTCCGCAGAGTATGGAGGTATGTCGGCGGAGCGAATGATTGCGGCGTTTGGCCGGGCAACTGGAAGCGCCTACCATTCCAACAATCCATACATTCAAAACCGCCGCGTAAAACAAATATCTTCTCTTCCGCAGGATTATACCAAAGATGATGTTGCGCAGATGATTACTGCGCCGGACGGCAATGAACTGCCACTTCGACAGGTGGAAAAAGGTCTGGAATATACCGCCTATCCTATGTTTCACATTAGGAAGGTCTACCAGGATCTTTTGACCTATCACAGCTATATTGCGCCGCAGTTTTTGGAAAAAGAGGATGCAAAAAACAAAGAGTTTTGGCGGGAATGGCGACTGCTGGAAAAGCTCCGCTATGCGTTGGCCCCGGAAACGCAAGCGCACCAAGCGGCGGGACAAGCGTTGCAAGAGGGAAAGGTTTTTTACTATCCCAGAATTTCCGTTGACAAAGTTCATAACTGCGTCAACCATGCTTTTTTGCAACAGCTTCCCAGTGATTGGACCAAAATTGTGGGGCTGAACAATGTCAGCAAATACACCGTTGCGTTCAACATGTTCTATTTTTTGCAACCGGGAACCGATGTGCGGCAGTTTGGTGATTTGTTTTTGCCTTACATTGACCAGTTTGGCGCTTTGGTTTCTCCTGGCAGTGCGCCGAAGGGCGTTGGAAAACGCATTGTTTATGCGGCGAAAGCTTCTGTGGACTTTGCGAAGCTGGAAAAGATGCGGGAGGACGGCGCGTTAAATGGAAACCCGGACGTTTATTACCAAAACGGCACGTGGTTTTATTGGGTTACGCTTCCCGTGGACAAAGTATTTCCCTTTGAGATAGACGATACCAACCGCAATGTGGTGCCGCCGTTTACGGGATTGTTCCTGTCTATGATTCAACTGGCGCAATATGAGCAGATTCAGTTGGAGTTAGTGCAAAACCCATTGATTTCTCTGGTGACCGGCGAGATTCCCTATCGGGATGATAAAGATGCCTCCACGTCCGATCCCTACAAGCTATCTAACGCGGGCAGACGGTTGTTTGAATCTCTCTGGTATCAAATGCTGGCAGACAGCAATACCAGCGGTATCGGTTTGTTTATGGCTCCGCTGGAAAACATGACCATGCACACGTTGGCCGAAGCCCCGAGTTCTATGGAGATTAGCTCCAATGGCTACGGATATACCATGGCAAAGGCTGGTCTGGTCGGTATCATTCCCACGTCCGACGATCCGAAGTCTGGAACGGCGCAAATTTCTTTAAAAATCGAAAGCCGGTTTGCCACCGGAATTTATCGGTGCTTTGAGCGCATGATGAAGTCGATCATTCAAAACTTGAAATTGCGCTATGATTGGACGTTTGTCATGTTTGGAGATGTGGCGACAGATGAAAAGCTGGAAGAAGAAGCAAAGGCTGGAATGACCATGGGGCTGCTTCCCAATGTGCTTGTCTATAACGCATTGCATGACCGAAGCATTTTTGACGATATGTCGATTTCCTTTGCCATTCAAGAAAGCGGCATTATGGATGCCAGACTGCCACTGGTGACCAGCTACAGCGCAAAGAATCCAGACAGCAACTTGCCGCCTAAAAGCGGCGGGCAACAGCCGCAAAGCACACTCTCCCCGGAAGCAGCGCACCAATTAAATCCTGGCGGCAGACCAAGTGCGGAGGGAGAGGCAACCAGCGACGGACAAGAAAAGGACATTGATACCTATGGCGAATGAAAAATATATCACTAATGAGGACCTTTGCGTAATCAACCGGGCGTTGGACACGGGATGTGATGTGCGAATTCAGCGCACAAAAAACGGCGTGCGTATCGTGTCGGACCAAGTGAAGGTACTGAAAAAGAAAGGGGGGATTGCAGATGGAAAAGATGCGTGACTTATTCAGCTATGAAAACCCGCGCTTTTCTATGCTGAAAGAACCTGGAAGAAACGTGGTGAAAGCATATCAAAATGCGGCGCGCTTTCTGGACACCCTGAAAGAGTGGGTTTGGATTGAAACAGGAATGGGATATGCCTCGGAGTATATCCACAACTTGGCCCATGAAATGCCAAAGCGGTTTGATGCCTTTGGGGATATTCTGCACGACTATCATTTGATGGTGATTTATCCAGCAACACCGGAGCTGACAGAGGATATCCAAGACATGGAAAAGGTGTTCGCCATTGCCGTGGACGTGCTGGATGATATTGACGGCGCACTGAAAGAGTTTGTCCGCGCGGTAGAAGTGGGCGGTCACGATGATATGAAAGCCACTTTGGATGCGCTGTTGGAGCAGAACAGAAATTCCTACAATGGCATTTTACAAATGTGGAAGATGTGGGAAGGATGCCAGTCTCCGGGCGTTTTCGACAGTTGGGTACACCAGACATTTTTCTCTCTCTCGAATGGAGGTGACAACGACTGATGCGGTTCAAAACCAGTTCGGTGGAGGAACGAAACGCATACAGCATTGGAGAACTCCGGGTTTTGCGACAGCTCAATGAGTATGAGTTTGGCGTAGAGCTGTGGATTATGCGAGAGGGAAGAAACAACAACAAATGGGATTATCGCAATTTAGAGGAGCATTACCTTACATTTTTGGGTATGCCCATTCTCTGTGCTTTTGTTGGAGCAAAAGTTGGAGACGGACACAACATGCGAGAAAGACGAGATCCCAAAACCGGCGGAAAGTATTGGAGTTTTACCGACGGGACGGCAGAACGTATTGTCGGTACGCTTTCCGAAAATGAAGAGGACTTTTCCCTTCAAGAAAGGGATGGTCATAAATGGATCGTTGCGAAAGGAAGATTGTTTTCCTTTTATGCGCCGGAACTTGTGGAAAAAATTGTGCGGACAGGGCGCATGGATGTTTCCGCAGAGACCGACGTAAAGGAAGCCGAACAGGATGGAGAAATTGAAGTGTTTAATGTCTGGTCCGGCATTGGTGTGACGATCCTTGGCGACGATGTTGCACCCGCAATTCCAGGGGCAAGAATCGCTGCACTGGCGGCTATGCGAAAGGAGTTTAACAGCCTAAAACTTCGCGCGGCTGCCTATAGAAATCAGCAAAAGCCGCAAAATAACACGCGAAAAGGAGTGAAACGACCCATGAGCAAGCAAGCCATTGCTCGACTTGCCCCAAAGTTTGAGGGTTATAGAATTGTCGGGCTTTCTGAGGATGAAATGCGTGTGGCTCTGGTGGATGCCGCCGGAGTTGGTTATACTTACGCATTTAACGAAGAGGACAAAGGCGAAGTCATTGCCAGTAAGATCAATCCGGCCAATCTGTCCGTACAATTCATGCTCGGGGAAAACGATGCGATTTCCGCCGACTTGGCTGACATTCTGGAGTTTGCTACCAATAATGCCAACGATCAAGCCGCTACCATTAAAAATCTGAATGAACAGCTTGAAAACGCAAAGAATCAGATTAAGGAAATGGAGGACGCAGAGCATGATCGCCGTGTGCAGGCTGTAAAGGACATGGTGACAAAGACCATGGAGGAAATTCGCGCCGATGCCGGAGATGAAGAGGATGACATGGGAGAGGAAGAGCAAAAGGCGGTGGAAAACGCTGAAATGTATGCTTCCATGGAAAACTCTGGAAAGTTCTGCGGTGATGAAGCAGTGCGCAAGGATCTGATGGCTGCTTACGCAGAAAAAAAGATGGCAAAAGCTAAGTGCGCTGCTGAAAAAGAGGCAGAGGCAAGAAAAAACGCTTTTGCATGGGACACCAAGAAAAATGAAGCGGATGACAATGGCGGCGTGGCTGACATGTTCCGCTATCTGAATAGCTGAGAAAAGGAGTGACTACGAATGGCTTATATTGCAAACACTGCCTTTGAGGTAAAGATTTCTAATCACGAGTTCAACTCGATGGCAAATATCACTGGCATTTTCCAGAACGCTTCTTCTCAAGAGGAAATTTGTTCTGCTGGGTTTCTTTGTGTGAGATCCCAGCTTACCGATTGCGAAGGGTATGTTGATGTTGGACCAGACAGCGACGTTACCCTGACCAACGGGAACACTTGGGTGATGAAGCAAGCTTCTTCTACTGACGTTGTTCAAACCGGCATTTATGCCTGCAATCCCTTTGATGTGAACATGATTACCGACCCTGTGACTGGGGCTGTTTACAAAGTTGGCTCTAACACCCTGGGCCTGCCCGCTCCCGCTGGATATCCTGTGACGTTCACAAAGATTTACTTTGACAACGATCATGTGTATCGCTTTGGCATTGGAAATCTTTCCGCAGAAATTTCCACAAACCAGTATTTTACCATTAACAACGGCCAACTGGTTCCTGCTGCGGCTGCTCCGGCTACCGCTGGGACACCTTATTTTGAGCTGGTTGGAAGCGGAACTTTCACTCAGGGTGCTTATGCAGGATTCACTTATTACGATGTGAGAGCATGCACCGGTGTTGCAGCAGGCTAATAATGGAAGGAGTGTGAAAGAACATGATTCGACTCAATAGCATTTCTGATGCTGTTTTTAACTCTAATGCCGCTGAGTTTAACGGTGTGGAGAAAGAACGGGCTTATCTCGTTACCAGCGGACGGCTGCTGATGGCTGAAAAAAACGGCAGAGACAACGATGCCCTTCGGGTTCTGAGAAACAAGCCCGCCGAATTTCAATCTAAGCTGGGCGGAGACGGTATGTCTTATGCCGATCTGAACCGAATGCACAAGGAAAAGCTGATGCTTTATGCCGCAAAGCGGTGTTGTGCCATCAGCGGTGAGACTGCTCCCGCCGACTACGATTCTTTTGTGAAGAATCAGCGCAAGTTTATGGGCGATAGCACTTTCCTCAAGGTGCTGGCCGGTATCGTGCGGGATATTATCACTCCCGTGCTGCCCGCCACTATGTCCAACGCACTTGATTGGCTGGCTGAGACCGTTCCCGTTCCCATGGGCAAGACCTATGAGCTGGATGTGGCTTCCAACGATGTTTTCTTGTTTAACGATGACAGTTGGGGCGCTTCCCGGTCTAAGCCCAGCAATTATCTGTACAGCCAGCCCGTGACCCTGAATCCGACTCTGCGCACCGCTAAGGCTACCATTAAATGGTATCAAATGGTGGGCAACAACGCTGACCTGGGGTCCTTCTACAACTCTATGGCGGCTGGCATGTACTCCAAGATCACCGCTATGGCAATGAACGCCATGGTGAACGCCTCTGCAAACAATGCGTTTGTCCCGGCCAACCTGCAATTTACCAACACCAGTGCAAACTGGGTGACCGCTGCTACTCGTGTGGCTGCTGTGAACAACTCTAAGTATCGCACTGTGATTGGTGTTGGCCATCCTTCCGCACTGACCAAGGCCCTTCCTTCTGGCGTGGTCAACGCTTCCAGCGTCAATCTGGACTCCGCTCTGTCCACTATGCTGGGCATTGATTGGACTCGGTACGGATTCCTGGGTGAGTACATGGGCATTAACCTTATGCCTTTGGATGATGCCCTGGTTCCTGGAACCCAAAATACTACGCTGACTGGCGTTGTGCCTACCGACAAGATTTGGCTTCTGTCCGTCAATGGATATAAGCCTATTTACATCGGCATGGAAGAGGGCACTCCCATTGAACTGGAACTGTCTCCCAGTGAGACCGCAGACAATACCATTGATATTATGGTGTCTGTTTCTCTGGACGTTGCCCCTGTTTTTGCAAGCAAGGTGGCTCTGATTACTGCCTAACAAAAAAACAGGAGGGGAAATCTTCCCCTCCTGTTGATTACCGCCTACAGGAAGTGTAAAACGGTTCGATTCCGTTTGGGCGGTTTAAATAGCCATTAAAAAGCCGAAAGGAGTATAGGACATGGCAAGAAAAGCAATGACACCGGAAGAAAAAGCTGCTTGGGCAGAAAAGATGAAGCAGGCGAGAGCAAAAGGAAAAGCTGAAAAAGAGGAAAAAGAACAGAATTTCACGGCTTTGCCTGAAACAGAGAAGGTTTCGCCCCAAACAAAAAAACAGGAAGAACAACGACCCAAAACGGAAACAGAACGTGAAGTGGACGAGTTAAAGGCGCTGGTCTCCCGTCTGCAACAGCAGCTTGCGGAAAACAAGCCGCAAGTAGTTCAGGTAATGGCGGATGTAGAAAAAGTGGTAATGCGTTTTCAAGCAGAAGTCGCAGACGACAATGTGGCTGTGTTTGGAGCCAATGCTATGTATGGCCAAGTAACGGGAAAAAGCGGCACGGTTATTGTGCCAAAGAGTGAATGGAGCCGATTTTACACGGAAAGTGTGCGCGGAATGATTAACCGTCGTTGGCTAATTGTTCTTTCCGGTCTGAGCGACGATGAAAGAAAGGCGTATAACTGTGTTTATCGAGAAGGGGAGCTTTTGGACGAAAAGGCTTTTATGAATCTTCTGGATATGGGACGTGAACTTTTGGCTGTGTTTCCTGCCTTGTGTCAAGATCACAAGGAAATGATGTGTTGTCGGATTCGAGATGCATGGGCGGCTGGCGATCCTCGTGTAAATGACCGAGACCTTATTGTTGCACTGAATGAACTGAGCAAAAAAGGAACCGAAACACTTCCTGTCAACGATCAGAGAAGAAAAGGACTTCTGTGGCCTGTAATTGAGGCAATGAACGAAAAGGACGCACAAACACGCTGAACATTTTTGCAAAAGAGGTGACGCAACGTGGGAACTGGTTGGAGTGAAATCGTAACCAATAGCGCCATGGTTTTTATCGACGATGTGCGACTGCAAGAAGCAGCCGCAGACAATCCGGCGTTGTTTTTTCGGCGGATGTCATTATATGTAGACATGGCAATTCCCATGTTGTCCCGCCCTCCAGAACTGCTTTCTTGGTTGCAATGCGGCATGACACGGCCTGTCTATGGGGACTATGAATGGGTTGCGGACCAAAGTAGCACCACTACAGAAACGGAAGTTTCTACCGGAATGATTGGCTATGAATTATTTTCTTGCGTGATGCGGCAAACGGACTTAGCAGGAAATGTAACAACTACACCGTATTTGGAAGCAAGCTACAATGCGGAAACAGGGGTTGTAACATTTCCTCAACAAAATATGGCTGGTGTTTCTTATGATATGGATTTCTATACGGATGGGACGTTTTCAAACACCTTGACGGCAACGCAAATCCGCTTATTGGGATTGGCAACCGCTTGTGTATGGGACGAAAGGTTTTCTAGAAATTGGCTAAACATTCAAATGAAAATCCACGATCAAAGTTTTATGACGGCCAATGAAAGCAGTTATATGAGAGAGGCAATTAACCGAGCGAAAACTAACCGGGCTTTGTTTAACGATGAACTGAGAAAGTACGAACAGGATTGCGCGTACCAGCGTTCGGTTTTGAACACTAACGCATGGGTTTGAACATGGCGGGATATTCTGCGAAAAAGGGGTGTTGTCAGTGTCGTTTCTTGATGGTTTAAAAAACGTAGGGCTTTTGTCTGGTATAGAAAACCAAAGTGTCAAAAACACCCCAGTACAATATAAATCTCGTCGCTTCCAATATTTGGGAGAAGAAAGCGCAAAGTTCATTGAAAAGTACGCGCAATATGCTTCTGACTTCTATGACGCGCTGGCGCAGGGATTAAACGGAACGGACTTTTTTGCGTGGGAGCAGGTCAAGATCCGCATGGCGGATATGATAAAGCCATCTGCTTCTATGACGCGAAAAATTGATGATTACAAGATGATCTTGGTGCAAGAGACAAATGTAGACTACGTTCCGGCTGGCGCTAAATTTATAACAATGGGGTCTACTTGGCTTTGCACCAACCCGGAGAACATTTCTAGTGGCTACGGGACGGGAATTGTGCAACGGTGCAATGCTTCCTGGAATTTCTTGGACTTTTATGGGAACGTCAAGGAAGAACCGATTGCCGTAGAAAGTGTATTGTCTAGGGCCAACGCCAATGATCCGCAAAGTGCCACACAAATTGCGAAGGGGTATTTCAATGTGAAATGCCAATATAACGAGGACACTGCGCAACTGGACACAAATAGCCGGATGATTTTGGGGACGGGCGCTTATGCTATTACGGGATTTTCTGATTTCGCACAAGAATTTACCGCAGATTATGACAGTGTACATTTGCTTGAATTTACTGTGCGTTATGAAGAACCGAATTTTGAAATAGATGACATGGAAAACCATGTGGCAGGCGGCAAAACATTTTCCTGGGATATTTCCATTACCGGGCCAAACATTTTGCCGCTGAATGGAACCGCGAAATTTACAGCATCTTCCGTTCGAAACGGGGAAGAGATTTCTTCTACGTCAGAGCATCCATTCTTTTATGTGTGGGAAAGCTCGGACGAGAGTGTGGCATCGGTAGATGCGCTGGGAAATGTAACGGCAAACGGTGCTGGAACGGCAACGATAACTGCCTCTCTTTCTGCAAATGAAAACATTTTTGAAACGGTAGAATTGACCGTGGCGGGAGAAGAACAGGGTTTAACTGTAGCGTTTTTGGAAACACCGCCCGAATTTTTACGTGCTTATGAGCAGGTGATTTTGACGGCGGGAGTTTTCCAGAATGGCGCTGCGGTATCGGAAAATGTAACATGGTCATTTGAGGGGGCGGAGAAAGAGACGTTTTCCTCTGTTGTTAATGGAAACACCGTCATGCTGTCCTGCTGGGGCGGAAGTATTGTTCCCTTGACAGTGACCATTGCCTATGAGACGGCAACGGTGTCTGCGGAAATTTTGCTGAAAGGAGTTTGATCTTGTTGTGGAAAAAGCATTAACCACCATTCAGCAGGGAGACGCTTATTATCTTCCGATTGTAATTGCCGGAGAGAATGGGACACCGCTTACCGATGAAGATGTGTCGGGGGTTCGCATTGGAATTGGAGAGTTTTCCGCCACTTATCCTGGAACAGTAGAGTATGACAACGGGCAATGGATGTTTCCGTTGACGCAGGAAATGACCTATGCGCTCACTTCTGGGATGGTAGATTTTCAAGTTCAGGTAAAAATAGGGAACGATGTGGTGTATGGATCTGGGGTGAAGAAAGTCACTGTAGATAAAAGCCTTTTGATTGGGGTGTGGTAACGTGGGCGAGTTATTTGTAAAGGTGAAAAAACCTGCAAAACTAAATGTTACTGTGCCGTCGCAAACAGGTGGAGGAACCGGGAATTACAACCTTTTAACAAATAAGCCATCTATCAATGGTGTGGAATTGTTTGGAAATGTCACCAGCCAACAGTTGGGGATTGTCTCCGATTTGACCTATGTTTACAAGCAACTTTCTCCATCGGCAACCTGGAGCATCACACACAACTTGGGTAAATATCCTTCGGTGTCTGTGGCGGACAGTGCTGGGAATACTGTAATTGGAGAAGTGAACTATGTCAATGAAAATAGTTTGGTTGTTACGTTTTCCGCACAATTTGCTGGTGTTGCTTATTTGAATTAACGGAAAAGGAGTGTTTTCCTTGAATGTTCTGACCAACATTAACTTAAATCGGAATGAATTGCAAAACGCAGTCATTCAAAATTTGGCTGCCCCTCCACAAAGCCCTAAAGAGGGCCAAGTTTATTACAACACACAGGACCATACTGTTTATCAGTACAACGGCACAGAATGGACCGACCTTGGAAAACTTTACGTACTTCCTGCCGCTACTGTAAGTACGTTAGGCGGCGTAATTGTAGGCGGAGGTCTGACCATTACAGAAAGCGGTGTGCTTTCTGCTACTGGTGGCGGAGTGGCAGACTCCGTCAACTGGTCTGGCGTTTTAGACACACCGACTACATTGGCAGGGTATGGAATTACTGACGCAAAAATTTCTGGTGGCGTAATTACTCTGGGGACCAACACCATTACGCCTGTGGTAGCCATTCAGGTAAACGGCCAACCGCAAAGCGTTTCCGGTGGAACGGTAAATGTGGCAGTCCCAACAAAGACCAGCCAATTAGAAAATGACAGCGGCTTTCTTTCTGCTGTGCCCGCTGAGTATGTTACAGAAAGCGAACTGAGCACCGCGCTGCAACCTTATTTGTTACTGGCTGGCGGTACTATGACCGGCGTGCTGAACATGGGCAATTTCAACATCAGCGGACTTGCCAATGCTTCTTCTGCCGATCAGGCGGTTAATCTGGGACAAATGCAAGCTGCGATTGCCGCGCTTGGTACAGTCCTGAATTTCAAAGGTGTAAAACCTACTTACGGTGATCTTCCTTCCACTGGAAACAAGTACGGTGATGTGTGGTATGTCAGCGCCGATTCCAGCGAGTATGTTTGGGTTAACACTAGCACTGGAACTGAGTCTGGATCTTGGGAGCAGCTTGGTCCTACTACAGATTTCAGCGGATTTCTGACTAAGGATGGTCTGTTGCAAACAACAGGAAGTGCAACAGATAACACCATGAGCCAAAACGCCATAACACAGGCGATAAATGCGGCAAAATCGGAAGTTGCAGCTCTTATTAAATTAGTTAAAATAGCAACAGGCTCTATTACCAGCAGCCTTACTACTGTGACAGTTCCGTTTGCGGGAACTTACATTGGAACAACTGTGGTGGATTCTTCTACTAATGAAGAAGTTCTTTGCGATATCACGGTTTCCGCAAGTTCTATCACTGTGACGGTTGCGCAAAATCCCACAAATACGTTGAATGTTTCGGTAGCCTATATCGCCCAGTAAATAGAAAGGCGGTGAACCGGCTTGAAATATCTTGGCAAAATCCAAGACCCCAAAGATTTGGTCAACAAAGAGTGGGTAGAAAACACCATAGAGGCGGCAAGCCAAGGTTCCGGGTTCACCTATTCCTTTTCCACTTCTTCTTGGTCAACTTCCAGCGGGACGAGCACCATTTCTATTCCTGCATCTACCCATGGGATGGGCGCAAACTTTTGTTTGGATGTTTGGAAAAGTTCTGGGTCTGGATATATTAAATCTTATGGGTATCCAGATACGGGATACTCGGTTTATATTGATGGATCAGGAAATGTGACACTGCAAACATCCAGCGTTTTTGCCGGAAAAGTTGTCATTCGCTGAATGAAGAATGAGGTGGTAATTTTGGGGATTTGTGTATTTGCGTATCGAAAACCCGGAGATGTGTCGTTGCACTGCAAGGCGCAACAGGCACCGTCTGATTGGTGCATCCATCAGTATTTGTGCCCACAGACGAAACGGTGGGAAACAACTCCTGATTCTAAAAGTTGCATTAAGGCAACAAAAAAATAAAGCCATAGAGAAAGAAAAAAAGAAAGGATGGTTTCAATATGGTTTATCACCAACTGACAGAACAAGATGTGTTAAACGCCAATTCCTATGTTCCCATTCTGGCAAAGACCGCATTTGTAGAGGAAGTAGCAAGCAAATGCTTTGACAAGATCCGCGTGGGCGCAAAGTCTCCCGCCGTGAACATGGATATGCCATACCTTTACAAAGAAAACAGCCAGACAAAAAGCAGATATTTGATGTTTGCTTTGGTGAAACTGTATCTTCGGAAAGACGTTGATCCAGTGAAAAATGAGCAGTTCTTGATGGCGGCGGATGATTATGACCGCTGGGCTGGAGGACATGTTCTTAACCAACTGGAGCGGCTCAAAAAGAAAGGAACCGCAGAAGTCAAGGATAAGGTGTATGACCTGCTCCAGGATTACCGAGACCTGGAAAGACGGCTTAATGTGGAAGTTTATGGGCTTTTAAATGCTATGAACGATCCTGTCAGTCGCTTTGCGCTGGCATCTTCTATGCAAATGACTCCAGAAGCTTTGGAAGAGCAAAGAAAGGAACTGGAAAAGGTGATGGAAACCCTTCGGGAGAGAGCGAAAGAAGTTGGTGAAAAGGAGGAAAAGGGGGCAGCGCAATGACCGACTTTTCTTCCCCTTATTATCCCTATGAAAAAGTTCAGACAGGAAGCAATACGTTTTGTGGCGCGGAAGATATTCCGCTAAAATTAGTAAAATATCTTTTGGATTTACCGGATCAAATAGGATATACACCTGTAGATGATAACACGCGTCCTCGGGTGCGATTGGCAAAATATCTTTGGTACGACGGGGAAAATCCGCTGGCGCAAACATTGCCTACAGCACAAGAAAAGCTAAGTTTGCTGTTTGACGGGGAGCATCCTGTTTTGAATACGGACGAAGAAAAAAACGAGCATCCAAAAGGATACCGGCTGTTTCCGCAAGCTTATTGGGGACAAAGTGAGCTGACGGCTCAGACAATCATTAAATGTCATATTGGAAGAGTAATCCCTAAGAGTGCGTTTTTGGCCTCCATTGGCATTGCTTTTGAAATATGGTGCAACGTCAACCAAGAAAACACAACGCGGACCAATGCTTATTCCCGCGCCTATGCCATTGAGCAGTGTATTATAGAAGCGCTGAATGGAGTAAATATTACCGGAATTGGAGTTTGTGATTTTTCGAGATTGTCCCATTCGGACAACAGTTCTATTTCTTTACATGATGAAGGAACGCATGTTGGCAGAGGCTTGCACTTGTCCATCTCTTGGGCGGAAAGTGATGCGGTGCTGTCGTGAAGTGTTGGATGGGAATAGACCCGGGCACCAACGGCGGATTTGCTGTGGTTTGGGAGGATAACACCTGGGAGGTGTTTCCCATGGACCGGGCGGGGCTTATTTCGTTTTGCCGAGAAAAAAAGGATGATTGCTGCGTATGCTGCTTAGAACAGGTTCATTCCATGCCAAAGCAAGGCGTGGCAAGCACATTCACTTTTGGAAAAAACGCGGGATTTTTAGAGGGTGTTTTAGAGGCGGTAGGAATTCCATACCAGCTCATTTCGCCACAAAAATGGAAAAAGGAATTTTCCTTACACAACGAAAAGCAAGCAAGCATCGACGTTTGCAAGCAATTATTCCCCGGCGTTGTTTTAACCAAAACAGAACGGGGAAAGAAAGACCATGACGGCATGGCGGAAGCCCTTTTGATGGCGCTTTACGCAAAACGAAAACTATAACATATTGCATTGCCTGCAAAGTGGTGGGCAATAGAGCTAAGAGAGCAAAGACAAAGCGCCAAAGTGGCGTGTAAGTCTTTGCTATTTTTGTTTTTTGGCATCGAGGGAGGAAAAAGAAAAGATGGAACTCTCCTCTGCAATATTAAAATCCATTCGGACTTACCAACCTATTGAGACCGAAGGGGTTACGCTTTGGCCTATTCGCGTAAAAGAGTACGAAGAATTTTTAACGGCCTCTCCTGCGATTGAAGTGATTCAACAATCGCTTCCCGCAAAATGGATGTCTGTGCCCCTGTTGCAGGCATTTTACGCTATGGCTTACGAAGCGTTTCAAAACGGCGAAAACCAAATTGGATTGCTTTCTAAATGTCTTTTGTTTCTGGCCCTTTCTTTGCGGCTTGGAGAAGGAGAAGAGATTCAAGATAGAATTAGAAAGTTTGATTTGGTTGTTGCCAAAGATGATGAAAGCAAGCTGAAAGCAATTCGCTTTCAGCAGGACGGCCAAGAGCGTGAGATTACTCCCATTACCTTTTACCGACTGCGCCCTATTTTAGCGGCGCAGAACGGAATTGAATTGGTCAGTGATAATGCAAACCCGGAACTGATAGAAGCAGAACGGGACTTGGCACAAGCAAACAGCGCGTCGCTGGATATTAAGATAGAAAGTTTAATTTCCACCGTTGCTGCTTTTTCCTCTTGTCAAGAGGAAGAGATTGACGAATGGCCCATTTTGAAGATGAAAAACAGACAAAAAGCATACAACAGAATGGCAGACTATTTGATCTATGGCATCGGCGCGACGCAGGGAACCAAATATAAGGGCGGGAACCCTGTTCCCAACCTGTTTTATGACAAGAAAAAGAGCAGTTCCGCATTGATTTCTTTGGAGTCGTTCGCCGGAAAAGACGGAATGGCTGCAATATCAAAGACAGGAAAGCTCTAAAAAAACAAAAAAGGAGTGAATTTGCATGATTTCTTTCACCGATCCCAGACTGTACGTGAAGGGTACCTGTCAGGCCATTGCCTCGGACCCAAACACTGGCGAAATCCTGTATTTTTCCAATAAGTTCCAGACCGGAAACATTCAGACCTCCGTAACTATGGGCGAGATTCGTGCCGGACTGGGCAACGCCATTGCCACAATTCTTCCCTCTGACTCCGCCCTGAACGTGGAGTTTACCGCTGCTGACTTTAGCCTGTGGGCCAAGGCTGCGCAAGTGGGCGGAACCCTCAATTATAATGCTCCTGCCATGGCTTGCAGCGTGATTGAGGCCAGCACACAAACTCTGAGTGTGGATGTGACCGGCGGCACTCCCGTTGCCCAGCTTGGCTATTCTGAGCCTTTCTGTTACGTGCAAGAGGTGGGTGCTGCCAGCCCCATTGCCACCAATGGCACCCCTTATGCCATTGATCCCGTGAGCGGCAACATCACTGGATTTACCGCTACCAGCGGCACCAAGTATAAGGTTTGGTATTTTATCAATCAAGCTTCTGCCCAGGTGGCTTCTATTTCCACGCTGTTTGATCCTCGTGTGGTGCATTTCACTGCGCAGCTTGCCGTGTTCTCCAATGAGGCTGCTACCGATCAAGCCAGCGGCACCCGTGTTGGTTGGCTGTATCTGATTGTTCCCCGTCTCAAGCTGGGCGGCAATGCTGGCGTTGTGGGTGACCAGAGCAACAACGATACTACTTCCATGTCTGGTCAGGCTGTTGCCTATGATTCTAGCGTGGTAAGTGAGACCTGCACTGACTGCGACGCTTCCAACCTGGCCTACTACGTGTATGTTCCTGATGCAGCATCCCAGGACATTGCTGGTCTGGCTATTGTGGGCGGCGTTATTACCCTGAAAGCCAGCTCCACCATTCAGGTCCCCGTAAAGTATGTTATGGCAAACGGAGAGCTGGTTACTCCAAACTATAACGATCTGTCCTATGACCTGACAACCCCCATTACTGGCGCTTCTGTCTCTGAGGCTGGCGTTATTACCGCCGGTTCTGATACCGGAGATGGAGAGATTACCGTGACTTATACCGAGGGCGGTGCCAATCTCTCTTGCGTTGCCAACGTCAGCGTGACCGCTGCTGGCTGACGTATTGCTTAATGTCCCCCCTCTCTTTTTTTAGAGAGGGGGGCATACGCAAACAAAAGAAACCATCTCTTTTGCTTGCGTATGCCGAAAAGAAAGGCAAGGTGTTTGCGTTGATTGCCGATCTGGAATTGTTTTCTGCGAAGTTAGATGCAGCCATAGACAGTGCCATGCAAGGACCCGTCGCAGAAGGGGCTAAAACGGCGCTGGGAGAGGCGGTTATGACGCAGGTATATGGAGTATATACCCCCCAATTTCTTTCCCGCAGGGGCTATTCTGGCGGCCTTGCAGACCCGGGAACTATGACGGTTTCCTATGCGGCGAAAACGCTGACCTTGCAGGCGGATGCTCCCTGGCAACAACTGTGGGGCGGAAAAGTACCGGGTTCTCGTTTGGCGGAGGAAATTGCCGCTGGGAGTTCCAGATATCATTTTCAAAACGCTGGGCCTCGGCCATTTCATAGCGAAGCAGAAAACGAGTTTGCAACATCCGGTCAATTTGAGTCCTTGTTGGGACAGGGATTGCAGGCAAGTGGATTTGTTGCCCATCGAGGCTAATTGTCTGAAAAAAGTAAGCGAAGGAGTGACTGCGCTTGGAAATTGTTGAACTGCGCGTACAGGTTGATAAAACCCAACTTACGCAGCTTAATGCGGAGATTATTAAACTAAAAGATCAGACCATAAAAATCAATGTAGAATCTAATGGTGCTGAAAAACTCAACGCAACAGCGCAAAGCGCAAATCAAGCAACAAATTCGCTGAAGAACACGGGAAGTGCAGCAAAGGAAGCCTCTAAGTCGGCTACGTTGCTGGGCGATTCCATAGGGAATGTTGCCGCGAAAATGGCCGCATGGCAGGTTATGGGGCAGTTGGTTGCGGCTCCTATTGCGGCGTTTAAAGATGCTGTTGCAGAACTAAAAAATGTGGACACAGAACTTGTGACCATTCAAAAGGTTACAGGAGCAACGGCTACAGAAATGGACCGCCTTGCGCAGTCGGCTTATTCTACTGCATCAGAACTTGGCGCAACAGCATCCGCTTATTTAAATGCTGTTTCTGAATTTGCAAAAGCTGGTTATGGAGACACTTCGGAACAGCTTGGCGAACTGGCGATTGTGGCGGCAAATGTCGGTGACACGACACAACAGACGGCCAATCAATTTTTGCTTGCTGTAGATGCCGCTTATCAATATAACGGTTCGATCAGCGAACTTACTGCTGTTTTGGACGGTGCGAATGAAATAGGCAACCGTTATGCTACCGATGTTCAAAAAATGGCAGAGGGCCTTGGTAAAGTGGCTCCAATTGCCTCGCAAGCTGGTGTTGGCATTGATGAATTGACTTCTGCTATCGGTACCGTTACTGCGGTTACACAGAGAACCGGCACAGAAGCGGCTACCGCTCTTCGCGCTTTGTTCCTCAACATTATGGGGGATACAAAGACTGAGATTGCCGATGGCGCAAAGTGGACAGCCGGAGAAATCGAGGGTTTGCGTGATGTTCTCCGCGCTTACGCGCCGGATGTAGTAGCGGCGGCAGATGCTACCGGGCAACTAATCAACCCTATGGAAGCCATTGGCGCGTTGGCGCAGGCTATGGAAGATGGCCTGCTGACTGAGCAAAAGCTCATGGAAATGGTTTCCGATATCGGCGGAAAGCTTCGTACCTCTCAACTTCTGGCATTGATTCAGAATTGGGATATGTATGAGGGTATGTTGGACACCTATGCCAATGCCGCCGGAAGTGCTGCCAAAGAATATTCTATTTATCTGGACAGTTGGGAAGCAAAAACAAACCAACTTTCCGCGACTTGGACAGAGTTCGTTTCTAATATTGTTGATACTGGTGCGGTAAAAGGTGCATTAGATGGCCTTATTAGTGTTTTTGAATTTTTAAACACATCCGCAGGGCAGACGGTAACAAACATTGCGTTATTAACTACGGCGTTTTTAGCGTTACAAAAAGCTGCAAATTTAAAGTTTATTACAAGTGGAGCGGCAAATTTAAAAGCGTTTGTTTCTTTATTTGCTGAGGCTGCTGTTTCTGCAAATAAATTTTCGAAAATAATGACGCTTTTAAATACAACGTTGTTTACTAGTCCTCTGTTTTTAGCGGCTGCTGGTGCTACAGCATTGTATGGAATAGTCAAGCTTTTTGATGCGACAACAACATCCGCAGAAGAACTCCAAGAACAATTATCGGAAACTGGCGCAGAATTAGATGAACTTTATTCTGAAAGAGATTCTTTAACGGAACAGTCTGACTTAGAAGGTCTTAATCAAATTGAAAAAACAAGATTAGAGCTAATAAATCAACAAATTTCTGCAAAAGAAAAGTTACAACAAATTACTGCGCAAGAATTCCTTGACACAAAATATGGAGAAGAAACAGGAAAAACAGATGCACATGGTCGAACAATAGGAGGACCAAGCCAAAGCATTTTATCAAATGTTAAAGATGACGTAGAAGAATATAAAGCCCTTACAAAAGAAATTGAAAACTTTACTGTTGCGCAAAAAGATGGAGTGGAAGCGACTCAAGCGCAAAGAGATGAATTTGAAGAAACTGTTAAACGACAAGAAGAATTAAAACTTAGCTTAGCCGAAACCGCAGAAGAAATGCTGACTTATGGCGAGCTTGCAGGTGGTCTTAGCGACGAACAACAGGCCGTTGTAGATAGCATTTTGGAAATGGTGGGTGCTACCGAAGAGCAAGGGGATGCGGCCACCGAAGCAGCAGCCGCAACAGCGCAAGCTTCCGAAGAAGTTTCTGGTCTTTCCGGCGTTTTTTCTGAGGCAGAAGGAAAAATTGAAGGAACCACCGAAGCTTTAAAGGCGTATCAAGAAGCCCTGCAAGGCGGAGAAAAAGAAGATAATTTCCTCGGTTATGCAGAAGCTTTTGATGCGATCAATGAAGAAATTGAACGAGGCACCACAAATTCCAATGCGTTTTGGGAAGCGGCAAAACTGCTTTTTGGCGACGAAATGTTGTCCTCGGTCAAGTACAGTTCCGAAGCGGTTGCTGAGTTTGTTAAAAACATTGAACCTCTGTACGGAGACAATGAAAGCGCTGGGCTTGGACTTCTTCAAGCTATGGAAGGAATTGCCAATGCCGCCGGGCAAATTATTGACACAGATGGCACCGTAATTGGCGAAATCCAAAAACTGAGCGACGGGACATATTCTTTTGAAGTTCCTAATGAAAACCTTGGCCGTTTGGCTGAAATGCTGGGAACTACAGAAGAGGGCGTTGTGGCGCTGATTGAAGCTATGTCTATGTGGGATAGCAGTGTTTCCCTAATGGATGTAGATGATATTGTTTCTGGTCTGCAAGAGATCGGCGCAGCTACAGAATATGCCGGAAGATCCGTTGTCAACATGGATGCTTTAATTGCGTCTATGCAGGAAGCCGGAAAATCTGGGCAGGAGATTGCGGAAGTCTTGGCGCGGCTGGATTCTTCCAGTGCTGTGGTTTCGGTTTCTATGTCGGATGACGTAAACGTAACCATTGAAAAGCTAAAAGAACTTGGCATTGCCGTTGAAAGCGCCGATGGAAAAACTGTTACAATCAACTATCAAGCGTTTATTGAAACAGCAGAAAGCGCCGGATTTTCAACAGAAGAAATTGAATCGTTTCTTACTGCGGCCGATAAAACAGGAAGTGTAAGTTTTGCTACTGCGTCTGGAGAAGCAGCGTCTTTGAAAGAAGCGCTTTCTGGAATCGGTGATGTTAGTGTTGACATTGATATGAGCGGCCCCATGGGGGCGCTGAAAGACACAGCTACAGAAGCGCAAACCACAAAAGACAAGCTTACCGATCTGGGTGATACTACTGTTTCACCAACCATTGAATTAGACAAAACAGCATTTGACAGTGGTATTGCTTCGGTAGAAAGCGCGTTGGCAAACCTTCCCACCTCTAAGACAATTACGGTAAACGTAGTAACCAAAGAGGACAAAAACGCCGAAGGAACGGATTATTACAAAGGCGGCACAACGCTTTTGGGCGACGAAGAATCCCCAGACGGCTCGCCTCGCCCCGAGTTGGTTGTTACCGATAAGAGAGCGTTTATTGCCGGAACAAAAGGGCCGGAAATTCGCACACTTCCTCGTGGTGCAAGAATTTATAATTATAAAGACACCATGGAAATCCTGGAGAGGCAAGGCCAGGATGATGAAGAATTTCCAGCGTTTGCAGGCGGAAACATCAAACTTCCGTCACAGTATGGAGGCGGAGGCGGAAAGGGAAGTTCTTCTTCCTCTGGAAGCAGCGGCGGAAGCTACAACGGTAATGTTTCCGGCTCCACTTGGGGCGGTTCATCTGGCGGCGGAAGCAGTGTTGTTTCTGGCGGGGTATCTGCTGGCGTTGGGTCGAGCTGGGATGCTATTGCAAACCTGCAAGCGGAGCTGGACGCGCTGATTAAAGCTGGCGCTGCGGCGGAAGAATTAAAGGCCAAGTATGATGAAATCAATCAAACTTTGGCAGCGATTAACGGCGTTACTGGAGAAGTAACTAGCGCTACTTGGGATTGGAGCGGAGCCACGGAGGAAGTGGTTGAGGCCCAAAAAGGTCTGTATCAAGACAATATCGCTTTGCTGGAAAGCGAAATTCAGCTCATGGAGTATCAGGGAGGGCAGGAAGAAGAGCGCATTGCCAAACTGCAACAAATTCAGGCTTTGCTTCATGCACAGGCTGAAATGATGCGGAGCATCGGCGCGGCGCAAGTAGAAATCAACCAGCTTTCCATTGAGTGGTGGAAGATAAATGAGCAGATTCTTGAACTGCAAAATGCACAAGCGGAAACTACTGGTGGTATTTGGGATAACTACGAAGGGCAATCTTCTACAAAAAGTGAAATTTTAAATACCACAAAACAACAGTATAATGTAGAGTCTTCTATTTCTGATTTAAACAAGCAACAGGAAAGCAATGAGCGCGTTGTCCGTTTTTACAATGCTGCAACAGGGCAATGGGAATGGACAAGAAAATCTGATGTAGAAACTGCTGGAGAAAGCAACCTTTCTTCTTATGGAAGTGGTGGAGGATATTCCTATGGCGGGTCTGGATATGGATCTGGAAGAGGTTCTGGGTCCGGTCACAACGAGGTTAAAATGTATGCCGCAGATATGGCTAAGTTTGACAAGCTTGTTGGACCTGGAAAATCGTTTACTTGGTTTACTCCTGACCTTTATAAAGATAAAAACAGAAATTCTTTCTGGTATCCGCCCTCTACTTGGAGTGATCTTTCTTATGATTCTTCCAAAGGAGAATATGGAACCGAGCATGTTTTTACTTGGAACGCTGGCGATATTGACTATCAAGAGCGGATGCTCAATGCTTCGGATGCCGCAGAGTTTAACCATTGGGCAGAAAGAAATAACTGGGCCAATTTCTGGACCAACACCTCTCCGCTGGATATTGCGCTGGACCCCGATAGAAAGACAAACCAAGAACTTTGGGAAGAATGGCTGAAAACAGAAAACGGGAAGCAGTTTGCTTATGACGCGGATCTTCTTACCTGGGAAGCCCCTGACCTTATGGAAAATGAAAAATTTGCCCAGGGCGTAGAGGATTATCGGAAAGAAAAAGAATTTGCGGAAGCATCTAAAGAAATGTCTGGCATTGCTGTAGACGCAAAAAACTTGGCAAAAGATTCCTTAGTTGCTTTGCGGGAAACGGAAGATGCGTCGGCAAAACAAGCGGCTGCGGCTGCGGCACAAGAAGCCGCAGACCTTGCGCAGAAAGCGGCAGATGCGGCGCAAGCTAAACTGGAAGAAGCCGCTGAAAAAGCCAGAGACGTTCTTGAAAATGAAGATGCTGCAAGTTCTGAATTGTGGAGCGCAGTTAGTGGTAGTGATTACGGGGGCTATGCTGGAGTAAAAGGCGCCACTTCTGTTGTTAATGTTCTTGAAGAGGCATATCGAGAGGCGCAAAGCGCAACAGATGCCGCAGAAAAGGCGGCGGAGTTTGCGGAAGCGGCACAAAAAGAAGCAAAAAAGCTGGCGGACGAACAAGAAACATTGGAAGAAGATGGCATTTCTGTAACCGTTACGGAAAGCGGCGAAACAGCGGATGCGTTGGAAGATTTGAACGACACAACGGAAAAGCTGTTGAGCGAAATTTCCAATAACATCAATGGATTAAACAAGACCTTTGAAGATGCCTCTACGAAACTGGAACAAAGCATTGAAGAAGCGGCACAGGAGGGAAGCGGGTCTGTGGGAAGTGGAGGATCTTCTGACAAGAAAGGTTCTTCTTCCTCGTCCTCTTCTTCTGGCGGCGGAAGCGTTAGCTATGATGCCAGCGTAGACTATACGGATTTGATGCTTGGTGCCACTTCCGAAGAAGAATTTAACAAGTATGCAGCACAAAGAGAAGCAAAAATTGAAGGCGAAGGAATTGATTTAGAAAGTTCTGGATATCGTACTAACGATGAACTTCGTTCTGAATGGGAATCCAGCAGAAGTGATTCTTCTTCCAGCGATTCTTCTTCCTCTACGCCATATGATTCTGGTGGTATCCTTACAGGAATGGGCGGCATTAAGGCTACCGAAAAAGATGAAATAGTTATACCTCCTGATATTGCGCAAAAGATGCTTGAGCCATCCGCAGACCAAACCTTCCAAGACCGCATGGCTGAACTTGGTTGGCTTTACGGCAATGAAGAAAAAGATAACCGAAACATTCCCGGAATGGTTCAAAACAGAAACAGCCAAGACCATTATGGAGACAATTATCAATTTGGGGATGTGTCCATGTCGGAGCAGCAGGCAAAGTCTTTGACGGTATATGACTTAGCGCAAAAAGCAAAAAACCTTAGTATTTATAACTGGCGTTGAGACAGAAAGGACGGTGAAAAAGAATGGCTCTTTTTATGCCAACAAATATCACCCCGGACGCAAGGGGGAGCCTTGGGAATGGGACGGTAGATGCCACGCAACCACTTACTGTCTCTTGGCAGGTAAACGGGAATAGTGCTATGACGGCATATCAAATTTCCGTTTACACTTATGACGAATCCAGTACATTGATGTATACAACGGGGAAAATAACGACGGGGTGTCCTTTCTATGGAAAGGATTACAACGGAAATCCGCAAATATTTTCTTATACGATTCCTTCTATTCCGTCCGATGTAAATGATGTACAGTTTCAAAGCAATACGATTACAAATGTATCTGTAAATTACAATACTTTTAAAAGTAAAGCTGGGGCTAATGTTGCGGCTATTGCGTTTCATTTTGAAGAATACTCCGGGTGGGACAACAATCCAACGCAATATGGATTGACAATTTCTGGAAGGCCGAAAGGCGGAGATGTAATTCTTGTTACGGTTGGAAGCATTAGTTCATACGGTGGTATTGTTTCTGTACCAATGCAAACGGCTGTAAATTTGGGGAGCGGAGGAATTTTTGTAAACTGGAGCACATTTTTGTCTAAAAATAACAATTTATATGGAACTTATACGTTTAGAGTTAATGGTGGAAGTGGATCGTCATTCACGATAACAATGACCGACCCGAACGGGGTAAAAACAAGGTTAAATAATAATTATTCAAGCGGGAATCATTTTTCAGAATACGGAATTAGTGGTGGATTAACAGCTTTATATGCTGGAGATACATTTACTTTTTACACATCGGAAACAAATGGATTTTCCAATGGATATTCTTATAAGTTATCTATTACGCAATGGTGGGGAGACGCAAACGACGATCAAGTATCGCAAATTGCTTACTCGGCTTTTATTACCCGGGCACTTCCCAGTATTTCCATTTCTAACGTTCCTGGCACATTGGGAACACGAGAGTATACGTTTACAGGGAATTATTCTCAAGCACAGGGGGACGCTTTGAATTGGGCTCGTTGGATGATTGCGGCAAGCGGAAATGAAGATGAACCTATTTTAGATACGGGAAACATTTACGGTACGGCAGATTTGCAAGTGTCGTATGACGGTTTTTTCAGTGGAACCACATACGGTGTGCAGTGTATGATTCAAACGCAGAACGGAGTTTCCGCTACTACAGGATGGAAAATGTTTCCTGTATCTTATTCCTCTACTCCGCTGTCCAGCTCTGCAAACGCTACAGGATGCACGGGAAGAAATGCTGTGTTGGTGTCTTGGCCCTCTGTGTTGTATATTCCTGGTTCTGCCTCCGGCAATTACAGTACCAGCGGGAACACAGTGACATTAGCAAGCGGTAGTTCTATAACATGGAACACAGCTAACAATGTGGCTATGAGTTTTTCACCAACGTGGAGCATTGCTTATTCCGGGAAAGCCCAAAGTGAAGATGCGACACTTTTATCTGTGGGAACGAGCCAAGGGAATATTTCTCTTGTTTACACGGAAGAACAACAAACTTTGTCACTTTTCATTGGAGGGACTTCGGTTGCGACAGAAACGAATGTGTCCAGTACGGCGCATGTCAATTTGGTCTTAAATGAATCGTCGGCCTTTCTTTATGTTTTAAATCCAGGGAATATATCTCCTGTTAAAAGAAACCGATTTTCCATTTCCTATACGCAAGGAAATATTCAATCGGTATCTATAAGTGGTCCGCAAACTTGCAATTACGTTTCCATTCTCGCAAGAGAAATGACAACATCCGAAATCAACGAGGTTATGAACAATGTTTACACACCTGCGTTTTTGTATGATTCTTACCTTTTTACAAACTTCACCAATGGATTAAACGCCGGAAACGTAAATTCTTATCTTGGCGCATTGTCTGGAACTGCGGTGTATCGCTTAAAAGAAGGGGAAAACAACCTGGTTCATTTGTGCGATTTGGGAACAGGGATCAACAGTTTGTATGACTATGGTGCAGCAAGCCAAGAAAGTTATACATACTATCTCTATCCTTTGGGAACCAATACTTATATTACATCCGCTATCATTTCCAATCAAATTACACCTTGTTTTTGGGACTGGTCTGTTTTGGATTGTAGTTTGAGAAGTGATGGAACTTATCGGGTTAACGCGGAGTATCGTTTTGGGAAAAATTTAAGTTCTGGTGCCATTACTAACAACAATAAACCTGGTGTGTATGAAAATTTCACAAGATATCCTACGATTATGCTTTCCGTGGTGAATTACAAAAGCGGCACACTAAAAAGTTTGATCGGTGTTATTGATTACGAAAACGGGAATACCTATTCCGACACGAAAGCTATGAGGGATGCTATTTTTGATTTGTCTACCAGCCCGAACCCTATGTTTTTGAAATCCAGAAAAGGGGATGTAATGCAGATCCGGCCTGACGGAAACACTTCTTTGCGAATTAAAGACGAAACCCCGCAACAGGCTCAGGAAATGACGTTTTCTTGGTCGGAAATTAACGAGGGGGGGAACCTACCAATTTTTGTTACCCCAAATGATTCTCTGTGGATAGAAAATACTTCTGGCTAAACTTATCTAAATTGGAGGGAAGGACATGGCAACGCAAGCAGAAAAGACAACCGAATATTTGAACGCGCTCAAAAGTCCGTATGTTAAATTGTGCCGGATTCGGTTTTTGAATCCAGACGGTTCCACGTCGTTTGCCGTGGACAACGACCCGAAGCACGAAAGAAACCGAGCGTTTTTATCGCAAGGAAATATTAGTGCCAATTTGCAAAATGGTGTTCGTCGGACTGCCAGTATTACGCTTTCTAATTTAGATGAAGAGTTTTCCTATAACATAAATAATCTTTGGTTTGGAACAGAAATTGCTATTGATGAGGGAATGATTTTGCCAAGTGGAGAAGATTATTATATTCAGCAGGGCATCTTTCTTATTAAAGACCCCAGAGAGGACGTAATGCCAAACGGGAAAACGATGGGATATGATTTGGTGGACAAGTGGGCAAATTTGGATGGCACATTGTTTGGCAATTTAGAAGGAACTTATGAGGTTCCTATGGACACGAATATCTTTGAACCGATTCAAGCAATTTTGGACCTTGATCGTGGGAACGGGTTAAAGGTGGACTCCGTGCTTCCCGTTTTTACTGATTACTACAATGGAAAAACTCAGGATTTACAAGACGGTACCACGGCACCTTTGACAGATTCCCCTTATACTTTCCGGGCAGAAAGCGGGTCTTATGCCACTGTGATTCTTGGCATGGCTGGCATGGTCAATGCGTGGGTAGGATATGACTCGGCTGGCGCTTTGAGAATTGACCCTTCTCAGGATGATATTTTGGACAATAATAAACCTGTTTTATGGGAGTTCTCTATGGAAGAAGCGCAACTTCTTGGCATGTCCTATACCTATAATAATACACAGGTTTTTAATGATTACATCGTTATTGGGACGCAACTCAGCGACAACACAATACCATCTGGAAGAGCAGAAAATCAAGACCCTATGAGCGATACCAATGTGCAAACCATCGGAAGAAAAACGTATCGCATGGAAGCTGCGGACTATGCCACAAATCAAATGTGTCAAGATTTGGCAGTTTGGAAATTAAAGCGGGCGACGGTATTACAAAAATCCGTAGATATTTCCTGTATTCAAATGTTTCATATTGAGGAAAACAATCTGGTGACAATTATTCGGACGGACAAACCAGGGGCACCAGTAGAACGACATTTGATTATGGGATTTACAAGAGACCTTGCGGGAAATACACCAATGACAATCTCCGCTGTTTCCGTCAATGATTTTCCGGTTGCTACTGTGACAACGTGGCCGGAGGAAGATTTTGGGAATGACAATCCTTGGCCTTGGCCTTGGAACTGATCGAAAACGGAAGGGAATATATTGTGTTCTGGCGAGTTGGCCAAACAAATGCCAAAGAGGGCAAAGCAAAACTGTTTTTCTGGTTTTGCTTTGCCCTCTTTTTTGAAAGGAGTTTTGAAAATGGCGAGAAAAACACGACAGGAAAAACGCTGGATTGTTTTTGTGGATGGAACAGAGGTTTTTATCACAGGGGAAACGGACCGTTATTATTTGTGTGGAAAAAGACAGTTTAGAAAATCCAACCCTACCATAATTAGTGTTCGGGAAAAAGTGCTTGAAAAAGAAGAAATGGAGATCGCAAAAGAAACGGAGGCGTAATTATGCCGATTCAAAACGGGAATTATGTTGCTCCCACTTGGCAAAATAATGGCCCTCCCGCGTTAGACCAAAGCGAGATGCAGGACATTACGGATTCCTTGGAACTGTACGATGCGGATATAGAAAACTTGAAGAAAGCGCTTGCGAATTGGAAATTTAATGTCTACACCTCGTCGCAGACCGTGACATTTCCATCCGGAGCTTTGGGACCGGCGCATATTATTCTTTTCGGTGGCGGAGGAGGTGCGTCTAATAGTGGCGGCGGCGGCGGTGGTGGTCACATGACAGAGGCGGATGTAACGATTACGCCGGGGCAAACTGCTTCGC
>AVOA01003071.1_pt1 | contig 34727 bp, 35 predicted proteins | sample 80171 | NCBI WGS metagenome assembly AVOA01 (sample SAMN02954237, study PRJNA213161) | gut metagenome | biome: terrestrial; feature: piglet; material: feces; isolation source: piglet diarrheic feces | host: Sus scrofa | place: China
GCACCCTCATCAGCATAATCTCTATCGTCTCGTTCATCGCAGCCGCTTCCCGGTGTCTCGTCACCCTCCCGTTCTTCCAATACTTCGGCGCAACCAACACCCCCGTCGAGAAGTACGTCTGCTTTCCTCCGAAGAAGAACCGAACTTCCACGCTTCCACTTCCGTACGTCGCCGCCCGCTTATTGCGGTCAAACACGACTTCTATAATTGCATTTCTCATATTTCATTTTTCTTTTTCGTTCTTGTTTTTTGCGTTTTCGTCCTTAATTTTCGCACTTTGTTTCTTATAAATACATGATTTCTAAATAATTATACAAGAAAGTTCTAACATTTTAAAAACCGACTCAAAAATTTTGAGTCTCAACCCCTCAATGTTAGAACTTTTCCAGTTTTGATTTTCTAAGACTCAATTTTTTTGAGTCTCTTATAACTACTGAAAATCAGAAAGATAAGTAAAAGCCGAGCAGTATTCAGTAGGAACAACTGCTCGGCTTTTTATCGGGGTCGTAGTCCCGTTGGGAGCAGTTTCGGCGGGCGGTTCTGTCTGAGTCTCAGAGAGTTTTGGCGGGGAGTTCTAACATTTAGGGGTCTATGTTAGAACTTTTTTGTGCGAGGGGGACGAACCATTTTTGAGTGATGGGGTCGATGCCGAGGTCGGCGAGGAGGAGGAGGCGGAGGAAGTACGCGCCGGAGTTGAGTCCGAGGATGCCGTCGTGGAGTCCGAGACTGCCGTCATGGAGGTAGATTCGGAGGGCGGTGGAGTAGTCGGTGATGTGTTCGCCACCGCCGTTGAGTTTTGCGAGGACGTGCGTGGGAATCTCCACGGTTGCGGGGTCGGTGTCGGCTCCTTGGTCTATTCCGGTGATGGTGTTGCAGTAGGATCTGTTGTAGAACGCCCAGCCGTTCGGGTGGCGTTGGATGAAGTAGGGTAGGTTAGTGTCGTGCGCGATGTCTGTCTTTTTCATTGTTTCTTCTTTTTAGTTGTTCTTGTTCATGAGGACGCTGATTAGACGTTCCTTCTCTTCTATGATTCTAGTTAGCATTTCATTTTCTTTTTTCAAGTGGGAAACTCGTTCGGAGAGGAGGGTGTTGTTCTCGGGGTTGGTGTACTCCGTTATGTTCTCGTTCACTCCGCTGACGGGGGAGTAGTACACCGTTTTCCCCTTCTGTTTTTCTTCATTGGCGAACATTTCGCCTGTTCCTACAAGCAGCCATGTGGCAGAAACGCCAAAGTTCAGTACAGTATTCTGTAGGACAGAAACGCCAACATTGCTCCTCCCCTTTGATATCTCCGTTATCATGGAAGTACTGCATCCGACGGATGAAGCAAAAGCCTTTTTGTCACGAAGAAACCCGCGTTTAAGAAGTTCGTTTAACGCCTCAATGAACCTGCTTGATACATCCTTTTTGTCGCTCATAACACAGAAAATTGAATTTTTATTGCTGAAAAATTTGGAATATATTACAGAAGTCTGTATTTTTGCAGCGTTGTTATTTATTACAACGCGCCCAAATATAAGAAAAAGCGGGAGAATTTGCTTTAGGCAAAGCCCTAAAAATTAGTAACGTAACACCATTGATAAAGCAAAAGATATGGAGACAAGAAAACAAATTGAAGTTGATAAGAAGACGCGAGAAATGCTTGTTAAGACTTTCCGAACGACAAGCGAAAGCGTATGGCGCGCGCTATCGTTCCGGGATGATAGCCCCAAGAGCAGACGCATTCGTTATGCTGCCCTTCAGAATCGGGGAGTGCTGTTGGTACTTGCGCCAGCCGTTGAGACCATCCATGACGCTAACAACTATATGCGTCAGTACTTTCCGGGTGACGTGATGGTGGAGATAAATAAGACCAACAGCCACGTGGACTTGTTGAAGCGGGGAGAGGTGGTGAAGAGTTGGGACAACGTCTATGTGAGCGACCTCAACGGCATACAGCGTGAGGCGGCTGCGCTTTGCGGTGTTCCACTTGGTTGAAATTTTGAATGGCAAGGTGACCCTTGCCACACGGGGGTAAAACTTTCCAAAGTTTTGAGAATTGGAAAGGAAAACACGGAGCCACACAGGGGTGGGGCTTTCCAATAACAAGAACAAACAACGGCGGCGGCGCGTATAAGCGTCGATTGAAGAACCGAAAGGAATGTGAGTTAGGGCGCGCCGCTGCCGACTTTTGACATATTAAAAAATCGCGATTCCCGGAAGGCGGGAAGGTTGGGCCAGGTAACGCACCTCAGCGGAGGTCGGACAATGCGCATTCGTCTTTAAGCCGTGTTTTGCACAGATAAATCAGCCGGCATCGGAACCGTTTCCAAGACTCGCTCAAGAGGCTCGTCCTCGGTTTCTCCCCCGAAGTACGCCGTGAGGCGGTGAAGCGGTTTCCTTCCTTCCGGTTTTTTAGAACACTCAAACAACAAAACAACATGATACGAAATCCTTTTAAGATTACCATTGAAAAGAAAGGGGAGTCCTACACGGCGAAGTTCCATGCATTGTCCGAGACGCAGAAGAACCCCGACCACCTTGCGCTATACATGATTCCTCCCACGGGCGCATTCTTCTCAGACCCCGAAGCCGTGAAGAAGGAACTGCAGAAGGCGGGGTTCATTAAAGTGAGTTATATGTATAACGACGATGCCGAGGTGGACGTCATCGTCTTCCGTGCCCGGCGCGAAGACATACGAGACATCGTGACGGGCGAAGAGAAGAACCTCGTACGAATCAGCAAAGAGAGTCTTCAGAACCACTAATCATGATTTCCGTGCCCGGTTGGGCGGCTGCTTAGGCTAACGAGCCGGGCGCGGTTTTTAACCAAACAAAAAAGAAACATTATGAAAAAGATGCTCACTAATACACGCTTCGCGCTCCTGCTCATTCTCGGAGGCGTCGCCTTTACTCTCATCGCTGCAGAATATGACAGTTTTGCTCTTACCGTATTTTGCAAACTTCACGGCTTCGGCATTGCTTCTATCACCTATCTGCTTGCGCGTTATTGGCACGCGAAAGGAAGGCTCCAGGAGTGGGACGAGTGGTCACAAGATTGACAACCTTTGTTTAACATTCAAATAAAAACATCATGATTAGTACTGAAACGAGAACCGCCATCCTTGACCGCGCCGACATCGTCACGGTGGTCACAGAAGCGGGAGTCAAACTCAAACCAGCGGGACGCGGCTTCATCGCTTGCTGCCCCTTCCACTCGGAGAAAACCGCAAGTTTCCACGTGTCGCCCGAACGCGGGCGGTGGCACTGCTTCGGCGCGTGCGGGGAGGGCGGTAACGTCATCGACTTCGTTATGAGACACCGCACCATCGGCTTTGCTGATGCTTGTAAGTACCTCTGCGAGCGCTTCGGCATCGCCTATGACGAAGAACCGGAAACAGACGCAGAACGCGAGAACCGTTTGCGGCGGGAAGCCATCTATGGAATAAACGAACGCGCCGCTCAGTTCTACCGCAGCCTCCTTCACGGCGACAGTCCCGCCGCCAAGGCTGCTCTCAGTGTCGCGCACCAACGGTGGGGCAAGGAACACACCGAAGAGAGCGGGTTAGGATTCGCACCCGGTAACGGTCAAGAACTCGTGCAATGGGCACGCAGCCACGGCGAGAACCTGACGCTGATGCTTGAAGCCGGGCTCATTGGAAGGAACGAGAACACCGGACAACTTTATGATTTTTATCGTGACCGTTTGATGATTCCCATTCGTGAGGGACTCGGGCAGCACGTGGTTGGGTTCACTGCCCGCGACCTCACAGGCGAAAGTAAGGCGAAGTATGTGAACTCTAAAGAATCGGACGCCTACCACAAGTCTCAAATCGTGTTCGGTGTGGACGTCGGACGATTTGAAGCACGAAGAACGGGAGTTTGGTACTGTGTGGAAGGTGCGGCAGACGCCATGAAACTCCACTCCGTGGGTATTCTCAACTGCTGCGCCACGTTGGGCGGTAATTGGACGAAGTCGCAACTTCTCCTCCTCAAAAGCATCGCCAACGGCGTCTGCTTTATCAATGACGCCGACCCACCTTCACGCGGTGAGCGGTTCGGGGCTGGCATCGGCTATGTGATTCGTGCCGGGCGTCTCGCGATGGAGTGCGGATTGACCGTCAGCGTGCGTGAACTCAGCCTCGGAGAAGGAGGCGTCAAGCAAGACCCAGGCTCCTACTTCACCGACGCTCACATGATGCAGACCCTCGAGGAGGTGGAGTATGTGACATGGTACGCCCGGAAGGTGTGGGACAAGAACGCCAACATTAACCGCAAGGCAGAGACCATCCGCGACATCGCCGACCTTGCCGCACTCGTCACTGACGACACCCGTCTCGACATGATTGTCGATGAACTTTCCAAACTCAACAAGGGAAAGGAACGATGGAGAAACGTCATCTTCAGGGCGCGACAAGCACAGAAGGACGCGAAGCGCAAGAAGGACGTGCTTGACTTGCGGACGTACGGCTTCGTCGAAGACAAAGGCTGCTACTACGGACTCACGGACGAGGGAGAAGAAAAGTGGTCTAACTTCACGCTGCAACCTCTCTTCCACATTCGCTCCTCAGAAGACCCCCGCCGACTTTTTGAAATCAAAAACAACCGAGGACAAGCACTGCTGCTGAATCTTAACCTTGACGATTTAAACTCCCTCCAACGCTTCCGGAAGAGTGTCGAGAGTTTGGGCAACTATATATGGATGGCAGGAGAATCTGAGATGATTAAGTTGAAAACCTATTTATATGAGAACACCGACACGGCTGACGTCGTGAGGCAAATGGGGTGGAATGCCAAGGGTAAGTTCTATGCCTTCTCTAATGGGGTCTATAAGGACGGCGAATTTCACGCCGCAGATAAGTTCGGAATCGTTCGCATCCCCTCAGAGAGTGACGAGGAGAACGCCCCTGACCACTGCTTCTTCATTCCGGCGGGCGCGAACACCGACGTGGAATGCTTCGACGATGCTTCAGAAGGTTCGCACGCTTTGGAACGAAACTTCAAACACAGGAGCCTTGACACCACCTCCTTCGGGACATACACTGCCAAGTTCTGTGAAGTTTGGGGAGATAACGGTAAGATAGGCTTGCTCTACTGGCTCGCCTCCCTCTTCCGCGACATAGTCATGGGACACACGATGAGTTTTCCGCTTCTCAACCTATTCGGACCAAAAGGCACGGGAAAGACGACCATGGGTCACCAGTTAATGGCTTTCTTCGCTATCGACAACAAAGCACCTAACCTCCGAGGGGCGACCCCGGCTTCTCTTGGCTACGAACTCGCCTATTCCAGCAACGCCATGATTCACTTTGACGAGTACAAGAATGACGAGATTTCCCCGAAGACCATTGAACTGCTCAAATCTACCTACGACGGAGTCGGGCGCACCAAGATGGGCGGCGCAGATTTCAAAGAGAGAGTGATGAGTAGTGTGAAGAGCGGCGTCATCATGACCGGACAGGAGATGCCCACCGCCGACATCGCCCTCTTCCATCGTTGCGTCTTCCTTATGTTCGTGCGTGACACATTCACAGATAGAGAACGGCTCATGATGGAACAACTTGTGGAGATGCAGAAGTACGGCTGTACGCTCCACGTCCTTGAAGCCTTAGACCAGCGCAAGCGCGTGGAGGTAGGCTTCCCGTCTGCGATGAGAGACATGGCTTCCCAACTTCGCATTGCTGCGGGCGGCAATATAGAAACCCGTATCGTTGAAAACTGGGCCAAACTGCTCGCCGTGTTTAAGTGTGTCGAAGGGAAACTTGCTTTCCCCTTCACCTTTGACGAAGTCTTCCGGCTGTCCGCGAAACTCTGCCGCCAGCAGAATGATCTGAGCGGAGATAGTAATGAGTTGGCACAATTTTGGCGCGCCATCATGTTCCTCCGCGACAACGGCGAACTTGTGGAGGACGGTGACTATAAGATTCGCAGCATGACTCGTCTCCACGGCGAGATTGTGCAAGACCGCCACTTTGACAAGCCGCGAACGATGCTACTGCTCAACACCAGCCGTATCTTCACCCTATACAAGGAGAGCGCACGGCGCAGCGGTGACAAGCCCATTCCCGACAACTCGCTGCGGGAATATATCAAGCACTCCGACTGCTTTGTCGATTATATCAAGTCGGCTCGCTTCGTGAGCATTAAAAACGGCTACCCCGAACGCCGTCCCGGAGCGGACGGGCGCGACACCACCGTTAGCCGCATCACCCGAGCCATGGTGCTGGACTATGACGTGCTGAAGAAGAAGTATTTCGTCAGCCTTGACACCAGTGTGGGCGTCTCCATATCGGACGAAGAAGGAGGCGACTACGCCACCGCCGTGGCTCCAGTGTCTGAACTGTTCCGAGCATCGGAGGAGGGGAAGAATAATGTTCCATTTTAGAACCAACCACCACAACAAAGAACGGCGGGACGGCTTCGTGTCGTTCCGCTGTTTTCTTTGGCTTTGAGGAGGAGGGGAGAGGACGAAGAGGATGGGAGAGGAAGCGGAGAGGAAGAAAACGGGAATCGGGGAGGATGGGGAGAGGACTTTGAGAGGACGGAGAGGAATGAAGAGGACGGGAACGTGGCTTTGAGGAGGGAGAAATAACGGGACTCTGACCAGGACGAAACCAGGACTTTGAGGAGGTAGAAACAAGGACTTTGAGAAGGGAGAAACAAGAACTTGGAGAAGGAAGAAAACGGGACTTTGATGAGGAGAAAAAAGGGAATCGGGAATCATGTAATTCTATAGCGGTTTTTTCGTAAAATGAGATTTTGACTCACTACACTCACTACACTCACAACATTTTCCGCAAAAGGCACTGTGAATGAGCAATTTAATAGGGGGGTAATTTTTCGTAAAAACGCCACTACAACTCACAACAACTCACAACATTTTCTTGTCTCTTGGGCGAATGTTGTGAATGTTGTGAGCGCGTAGGGTAAATGTTGTGAGAATGTAGTGAGTCAAGTGCTTGATTTTCAGCGGAGTTGTAAATGTAGTGAGTGTAGTGAGTAACATTCCCACTCTGGGAAAAAAGGAAAAAGTGGGGTTTTGACCCCGCGAAAGTTCGGAATAAGTGGGTCTGGATGAGGACAAAACCACTTAATTTCATTAACTTAGCGGGCGTAAAAGCAACCGAGAAACGCAGACAGACAACTGACAAACACATAAACACAACTGACCAGCACATGAAAGACATCACCTGCCGCATACTTCTTGACCGCTACCTTGCCCAGTGGCTGCACCATCACTTCGGGAATCCTGTCCGGTTTCCCAATCGTTCGTATGAGCACGAGGTGTTGATTCGATCCCTCTCCCCTACCCCACGACGTCCGGTTCGGGAGACGGAGGAATGCGGCAATCGTCTGCTCGTGCCCGTCGATATCGTCATCCCCGACAACCGGACGAGGCGTCCGGAATACTATGCCCACCTCTCCACCTACGGACGGCGCGTGCTGCTCGACGCCCTAAACGGTCTCTTCCGAATGGCGTTGTGGTCGGCGTGTTCGCGTTTCCTTCTCTCCCGCGATTCGTTGAATGAGGCGGTTGAGCAGTGGTGCCGGGAGAACGGAATCAGTGTGGAGAACCGGGAAGGCGTCCGGCAGAAGTTGTATAGGATGCGGAAGCAATATCAGAAAATCGGAATCAACCTATAAATTTTGCCACTTATTTTCCTTAAATTCCTTTAAAACACTGTCACGATAACGACAAAAACCGCACAACTTGATTTATTACTGAAAAAATGAACGGAAAGAAGAATATATACATGAATCAGATGCAACGGGAAGCCCTCCTGCTGCGAATGAATAAGACGGTCGTCTGTGCCGGACGTGGTACGGGCAAGGGACTACTTCACGCCGCCGTGATGGTAGATACGTTCCTTCGGATGCCACGGAGCACCACCGCCTTTGTAGTGCCGAATACCAAGCGAGGTCTGACCAATACCCTACCATCCATGTTCTTCCATTGGGAAGCCTGGGGGTATAAGCGCGACATCCATTGGTGTGTCGGTCGGCGCCCGCCGAAGAAACTCGGATGGGCGCAACCCATCTTTGTCCCCGACAACTGGGACAACATCATTTCATTCTTTAATGGTGCGATAGGTCAAATTATCAGCCAAGAACGGAGGGGAACTTCCAACTCCAAGTCCTTTGACTTTATCGACATTGACGAGGCAAAGTATATCGACTTCGCCCAACTCAAGGACGAGACCTTCCCCGCGAATCGCGGACAGGTGCGGGAGTTCGGCGAGTGCCCCTTCCATCACGGGATGCTCATCACCAGCGACATGCCCGTGACTTCCCGTGGTTCCTGGTTTTTGAACTATGAGCGCGACTGCGACCCGTCCGTGCTGGAGACTATGCGCGGCATCATGGCAGAGATTGCCCACCTCCGCGCCAAGGGACGGAAGAACCCCGTGGCGATGGCTGCTGCCTCCCGCCTTGCTGCCGATCTTGACGAGATACGGCGTGTCGGTACGTTTTTCGGCAAGTATCCATCTATGGTCAATATGGAGGTACTTGGAGAAGAATGGTTTCGGCAAATGCGGCGCGACCTACCGCCCGCTCAGTTTCTCACAAGCATACTTTGCGAGCGCCCGGACGGTGCGCTGAGGGACGGCTTTTATTCCTCCATGACACCCGACCTCTATTATGATGCAACGGACGAACACTATATCGACTCGCTTGGCTACGACACCGAACGACTCGGTCAAGTGGATGGACGGATGGACGCAGACGTTCGGGAGGACGTGCCGCTCTGCATCGCGTTCGACTACAACGGGAACATCAACCTCCTCGTGGTCGGTCAGCCGGACGAGGACGAACGGAGGCTCAACGTCGTGAAGGAGTTTTATGTGAAGTACGAACGAAAACTCCCCGGACTCATTGACGACTTCGCCGCTTACTATTCCCACCGCCGTGACAAGACGGTGGTTTTCTACTTTGACGCCACCGCGTTAGGGAGCAACTATGCCGTGAATTCCGAGGACTTCCGATGGGTGATTGTGCATCAACTGGAACTGAACGGATGGACGGTCGTGCCCATCTACATTGGTAACCCCATGAACCACTTGGAGAAGCACCTACTCATCAACCGAGCCTTTGAGGGACGGACGCGCCTGCAACCCCACTTCAATCGCGCCAACTGCGAGAACCTCTTGGTAAGTATGGAGACCGCCGGGATGGTCGGAGGGAAAAAGGACAAGAGCGGAGAGAAGCGACCCGAGACCGAGGAGAACCTCTTGGAGCACCGGACTGACTTCTCTGACGCCTTCGACACCCTCTATATCGGCTGCGAGAACTTCCCGCAGACCGTTGCGGTCTATGCCGTGACGTCCGACTTCTGATCGTGTGGTTCCCGCATATACCGCCCGGCGGCGGGCGTGTAATTACTTTCCGAGCGCAGGGCGCTGGGGGGTCGCCTTTCGTTTTCATGTGTTTTTAGAGCATTCTCGGAGAGGGGAACGTGGCGATAATAAAATAGTTGCAATTTTCGGGATGCGGAAACAATATAAGGGCGTGAATCACAAAAATTTGAGTCCTAAGTGAAATTTGAAAACGGCGGGGTCTGCCCCTACCTTTGCATCGTTGTTTTTTTATTGTTCCACTTCAAATTTTTATTGCCCTATGATTCTTTTTTATGCCCGTCCCACCCGCAACCCCTCCACAAAGGTAAACGGTTTCAGTGCTTCCATCACCGCCGTTTCTCCCGTCAGTCTCAACCGCATTGTGGAGCGCATTCAAGCGAGATGCACCGTGAACAGCGCAGACATCAAGGCTTGCTTGGATGCCTTGCAAGCGGAAGTGTTGGAATCCATCATGGACGGCAAGAGCGTTCGCCTTGGCGACCTCGGTTCGTTCCGTCCGGTTCTGTCCTCCAAGTTCTCCGTCAATGCCGAGGACGTGGATGCCAACAGCATCAAGAGCATTCGCGTTCGCTTCACTCCTTCCGTGGCTATGCGCTCCGCCCTCTCCCTCGGAGGCGCGAAGAAGGTAGCCTTCCGCAAGGTCGCCACGGTCGTGACGGACGAGACCGTCACCGAGTGACGCTGCGAATCGCTGTGCATGGATTGGGGGTGCTTCCGCTGAGCGCCCCCTTTCTTTTTCCCTCCGACCTCCCCAAAATTTGAAGAAGGGAAAGAAAAATTTGAGGAAGGGAAATTCAAATTTGAAGAAGGGAAATTTCATTTTCAAGAAGGGAAATTTTCTCAGGCTCACGCCTGAGACACAGGGGTTCAAAGAGACAAAGAGACAAAGAGTCAAAGAGACAAAGAGTCAAAGAGACAAAGAGTCAAAGAGTCAAAGAGACAAAGAGTCAAAGAGTCAAAGAGTCCGCGAAGAAATGGCAAGTTCACACTTGCCACACAGGGGTTTGAAGAGTCAAAGAGACAAAGAGACAAAGAGTCAAAGAGACAACAACAAACAGAAAGACCATGAAAGACACCACCACCACTGACCTGCTTTATAAGTTTTGCCCAGGCTGCGGACGGACGCTGCCGACCTCTGCTTTCGGTAGTAACCGCCGACGCTATGACCATCTTCAGAGCACGTGCAAGGAATGCAGACGGGAACGCTATCTCAGGACAAACCCCGCTGCCCGCTACCGTCTGACGGAGATTCCGACAGAGGTGCTGCTTGCAGAACTGCACCGCCGCGAGGCGGACGAAGACCGCGAAAAATAAGCACGGTAGAGCGCGCTTATTTGCATTGAACCGCTTAAAGCCTTGTGTTCTATTTTCTTTCGCCGCAAAAATTAGGAAAATAGGAACGGCAGAAAAAGTGTCTTTTTGCTTTTTCCATGTTTTTCGCTTCTTCGCGTTGGATTCAAGAGCCCCGGCGCGCTGCGGTGCTGCCAAGGTACTGCGGCGCGATTCTTAGTCCGAAATCTCTCTCATGTGTTTATAGATTGATTGTTAATTTAAGGTTGGGCGGGGGTACGGGTTACCCCTGCTTTTTTTATTTTCAAACGTTATGACTAAAGAACAGAAAAGTTGGATTCAGTACGGTTCAGCCGTCGGAATGCTCGTGTCCGGTGTGGGTCTCACTGTCGCCGGATTCCTCGTGCCCCCCGTGGGCGTCATCTCCGACTCGGTGCTGTGGTATGCAGCCCAAACCATGATTTACGCCGGAAGCGTTTTCGGCGTGTCCGTTTACGTCAATGAACGTCTGTCTCAGTTCCGCAAAGACTTAAAGAAAGAGAGCGATGCGAAAGATTAAAGAAATCATCATCCACTGCTCCGACACCCCGGCGGGTGAGGACTTCAGTGCTGCCGACATCGACCGCTGGCACAAGGAACGCGGTTGGGCTTGCATCGGCTACCACTACGTCGTCCGCTTGGACGGCACGATAGAGAAGGGGCGCGATTTGTCGCTCGCCGGAGCACACTGTGCCGGACACAATGTGAACAGTATTGGCGTCTGCTATATCGGCGGTCGCTCCGCTCGCGGTGTGTCGCCCGTCACTTATTATGACACCCGCACCGAGGCGCAGAAGAAAGCACTCCGCACACTCATCGCCGACCTCCGCAAGCAGTTCGGTCAGAACCTCAAAGTGGTCGGACATCACGACTATAACAGCGCGAAGGCGTGTCCGTGTTTTGACGTGGCAAAGGAGAAATATTAGGAGGCTATGGCAACACCGAAAAGTTATGGCATCTGCTATATGGGTTCAAAGAATGCACTCGCTGAGCGCATCGTCGCCTTGCTTCCTTCCGCGTCCCACCTCATTGACGTCTTCGCGGGAGGCTGTGCCGTCACTCACTGCGCGATGAAGAGCGGGAAGTGGCAGCACGTTCACGCCAACGACATCAACGAGATGATTGTCGGAGCGTTCCGCAGAGCCATCAACGGCGAGTTCATCGGGGAACGTCGGTGGGTCTCGCACGAAGAGTTCAACCGCGTGAGAGAAACAGACGCCTACGCTGCTATTTGCTTCTCGTTCGGTGGGAATCTGAGAAATTATGCCTATTCTCCAGCGAACGAAGATTTGAAACGCGCGCTCCACTTCGCCATCACCTTAGGAGACCATAAACCGTTTCTCACATTGACCGGGATAGACCTCACACCCGTGCTGACCATTCCCGACCTACGAGAACGATACCTCAAAGCAAAACACTTGTCGAGGGAGAATGGTAAAAGAATAGACCTTCAAAATCTCGAAAGACTCAACCGGCTCAACAGCCTCGCCGCGTTCTCTGAAGAAGAGAAGCGGTGTCTGACCATTGGAAGCGTGGACTTCGCGGAGGTAGAGATTCCGAGCGAAAGCGTGGTTTACTGCGACCCTCCCTACCGAGACAAGGGTGATTATAGAAAGTCAAAAGGCTTCAACCACGACCGCTTCTATGAATGGGCACTGCGTCAGACCGTCCCCGTCTTTGTCAGTGAATACGCCATGCCCGAAGACTTCGTGGAGGTCGCCGATTGGAATAAACGCTGCAGTATGAGTCCCACATCCAACTCTCTCCGCACCACCGAAAAACTCTTCGTGCCGCGTTGGCAAGCGAAGGACTTAGGCTTCCGAACCGAATAAAAACACAGACACATGAAACACCTTCCCCTTCTTCTCCTCCTCCTCGTCTCGTGTCGCGGAACGCAGACCGTGGTTTCGTCCGCTTCGGACAGTACGGAGCGCGTGAAAATCGTGCGCGACACCGTGAGGCTTGTCTCCCATCAACGCGACACCCTCGTGTTGCGCGACTCCGTTTTCTCCTCCGAGAAGACGGTCGGCGACACCGTACGAATAGAGACCACAAGGTGGAAAACCGAGTGGAAGACCCTCGTCAGGACAGACACCGTGTGGCGATGGCGCACCGATAGCGCAGCCACCGTCAGCGAGACACAAGCAACGGTAAAGAATACTCAAAATCTCCCCAGCCGGACGCTGCGAGTCCTCATCGGTATTGCGCTAATCACGATTAGCGTTATCATCATCATCAACCTCTACTTCACCAAGAAATAGACCATGGAAATAGATTCGCTGCCGCAGATTATGCTCGCTTGTCAAGTGCCGGAAGTACTTGAAATCATGATAGATGGGAACAAAGGCTGCACCGTCTCAATCAACTCCGAAACGTTCACGCTCTATCCCGAGAGAGAGAACGAGGTCTATTTGCGCGGATTCCGTGCTCTCGTCCGCAGTTTCATCACCTACTACCGCTCTACGCAAATTCAGATGCAGATTGTGGACCTCGAGACCAAGGCGAAAGAGCAAGTCATCTTTGACGTTTACGCTTGCGACGTGGAGATGGATGCCGAGGACGCTGCTGCCGTTATGAACGGCAACCGCTTCCTGACGTGCGGACACGAAAAGCGCACCTACGCCACCGCCACCGAATATCTCTACAAACAGAAGAGCGGGAACGCCACCCTCACAAGCAAGTGGCTCGTGGACGGCGAACTCGTGACCGGGACGCAGACGGTCATAGGATACGGTGACGGTAATGACTGCTATCAATACACCGTCAGTCCGGCGATAGTCACCTGCCCCAAGACGGGAGAGACGAAGCGGCTGCTCTCCTACACCGTGACGGCTGGCGTGGCGAAGTTCTCCTACATCGTGGTGCAGGACGGTGCGTTCGCTCCAACCTCCTTCACCTTCCAAAACGCATTCCGCCTCGACGAGACTCTCCATTTCTTCGGCGACCGGACTGACGAGACCAAGGTGGAGCGAGAGAGCGGTGCGTTCTATACCTCATACCTCCGCAACTACAAGCGCACGCAGACCAAGAGTACTCAGGTCTATAGCGGCTATATGCTTCGCGGGGAACTGCCCATCCTCGAAGACCTCCTCGTCGCCGAATCACCGACCGTCACTTGTGTGCTGACCGGAGACAAGAGTACCGGTGTGCTCATCACCGACCACGAAGTCAAGAACAGCGAGAGCGGAAAGGACGCCCTCGTGGCAAGCGTCACCTACAGAACATCCTATCTCAACCCCCGCCGTCACCCGTCCTCCAAGGCAAGCCGTACGTTCGCCGACCAGTTCGATGACTCCTTCAACTAAATCATGCAGAACCTCCCCGCCATCCACCGCCTCGACGCCTTCCGTCTCCTCGAAGACGGAGGGAAACATTCGCTTCGCGCCTGGAAGAAAAACGGTACGGAGATTGTCGGAGAGGACGTCAAATGTGTCGGGCGCCACATCCGAGGAGGTGTGCGCCGCTACCTCTTCACGCGAAGCGGTGCGCTCCGAGCCATCCGCGACTGCCTCGTGCACGAAGTGGACGGAATGGAGGTATATTGGTGACATACGGAACACCAAAAACCGCGAAAAAGTGTCTTTTGCTTTTTTGGAACGAAAATACACCTTTGCCTCACAGATAAAAATAAGAAAAAATGAACTACGACATTACAATCGACCAGCAAATAGGCTGGGGTGCAAGTTCTGCCAACTATGTCCTCGAACGCCTCCGCGAACTGAAGGGACGCCCCGTGCGGGTTTATGTTTCCTCGTTCGGCGGTAACGTCGCCGACGCCTTCAGAATCCAACAAGCGTTCCGCGAGCACGGAGACGTCACTTGCTACCTCGTTTCCTTTGTCGCCTCCGCTGCCACACTGCTCACCCTCGGAGCAAAGCGCATCGTCCTTGACCCCTCGTGCCTCTACCTCGCCCACAAGTGCTCCTACTACATTGACGAGTATGGGCAGATGAACGAAGACGAACTCCGCGAAGCCATTGCCCGCCTCGCCAAGAACGCCGAAGACCTCGTCACCATCGACAGAGTCGCTGCGAACCTCTATGCCGCACGCAGCGGGAAAACCGAGGAAGAGATGGTCGCCATCATGAAGGAAGCCCGCTGGCTCTCCTGCGACGAAGTGCTGAGACTCGGACTTGCTGACGAAGTGCAGACCATTGTCAGCGCAGACAGTCAAATTGCACAAGCCCTCGCCAATATCTCCGCCCTCGGTCTCCCCGACATCCCCAAGGCAGACGTCAGCGAGGAAGACGCAGAAGAGGACGACGCAGCCTCCGCAGACGAAGCCGAAGAAGAAGAGGCAAAGGACACCTTCAATCTCGGAGTCTCCGAAATGCTCCACAGCCTCTTCAGTAAGACCTTCGGCAGCAAGAAGAAGAAAGAAGAAACCAACCAAACACCCCAAGACAATATGAAAGAAGACACTCAGACCACCCAGCAGACGGTTGAAGACACCGCCGCTGAAGAGCGCATCGCTGCGCTGGAGAAAGATAACGCCGAATTGAAGGCGCAACTTGACGCCCTCGCCGTTCAGGACGGCGACGACACCACCGCGAACGCCGGGGAAGCCTCCGAAGCCACCGCCGACACCACCCTCGGAAACGTGCGCGAAGCCTACGAACGTCTCAGAGGTATTCTCTGACCATCACACAAACACGAAACCCAAATCAATTTACAGCAATATGCCAAACGAACTCAAAATCAACGACGCGGAACTCGCTAAGTCCGCCGTCACCTACCGTAAAGAACTGCTCACCATGCCCGTCATCGCGGCACAGGCAACCCTCCAACACATGAGTGCCCGTCCCGGCGTCGCCGGACGCGAAGTGGTGGGCGAACTCAGTGGCGACATCGAACTCGGACCCTACAACGCCACCCGCGTGGACGACAAAGACGTGGCAGTGAAGTCCCGCACGCTCGAGACCTTCCTCGGCTCAGTCATCAAGCGTTTCGACCCCAACTCCGCAGCCAAGACCGTCTATGGTTCACTCGTCACCCAGGGCGAAGCACTCGCCTCCGTGGACATCGCCCAGCAAGTGCTCTACTTCCTCGCCGCCAAACTCGGTGGCGCGTTGAACAAGTCCATTTGGTCAGCGAAGCGCAACGAAAGCGGAGACACCACCGCCGCCCTCTTCAACGGCTTTGACACCATCACGGACGCTGAAATCACTGCCACCAACATCGCCACCGCGAAGGGCAACCTCGTGGAGATTGGCGAAGCCATCACCAAGACCAACGCCTATGACGTGCTCACCAACCTCTACAACTCCGCCTCTGACGAGTTGAAAGAGCAGGCTGTCAAAATGTACTTGCCCGGCGACGTCTATCGCGCCTACTGCGACGACTACCTCGCACACTTTGGCGCTGTCCCCTACAACACCCAGTACAAAAAGACCTTCCTCGAAGGTTCTGACGGTCTCTGCGAACTCGTGCCCCTCGCCAGCAAGAAGGGTTCAAAGTTCATCCACATCGCGCCGCAAGGCAATATGCTCTACGGCTACGGTGACGGTATGGCAGACGAGAAGATCGCCATCGAAAAGCACCACGAATTCTTGCTCTCCTTCGTTGCTACGATGTACTTCGGCGTACAATTCGAGAGCATCAGTCCCGAACGATTGATGGTCGGTAAACTGACCGCCTGACGCTGACTCCTCCACCCGCTCGGGACGGTGACCCACTGCCCCGGCGGGCTCATTGAAACTGCAAATCACGTAAAACATAAAACACTAAAAAATATGGCAACTGAATGTTCCAATGCTGCGCTCTACAGCAGCCTCGGATTCTGTAAGGGCAAACCCCTCCTCCCCGGCATCCGAACCCGCGTCTATTATATCCCCAAATCCGACATCGTAAAATTCCCGACGCTGCCGGAAACCGCCACCGAAAACATGGCTTCCCTCGCCACCTACACCGGCTCTTTTGAAATCGCAGCCGAGAAGAAGTGGAAGTACATCGACCTCGTGGACAACAAGGGAAAAATCGAGAGCGAAAGCCAAGGCGACTTCCCCGCCCGCACCTTTGTGAACAAGATTTCCCTCGTGCATCCCGAGACCAACGAGGAAGCCACCGGCTTCGCACGTCAAGCCAACGCCGACGACTTCGTGTATCTCGTACAGACAAGAAACGGTAAGTTCCGCGTCCTCGGTAACGAATCCTTTAGAACGGATACGAAACCCAAACAGGACAGCGGTGAAGGCGTTTCTGGCGACTTCGGAACGACCATTGAAATCGAGGTGACTGACGTCTGCCCCGCACCATACTATACCGGAGAAATCGTCACCGACGAAGGAACCATCAACCCCAAGGGTTGAACTGCCCAACGGAGTGAGGGCGCAGCACCCTGACTCGTCCTCACTCCATATATATAAATAAGAAAACACCATGACTCCCGACCCCATCCTCACCTCACAAATCAGCGACTGGCTCAACGCCTCTCCCAAGCAACGCTCCCTCGAAGACGGTGCGCTCCTTCTGCTGCGGCTCAACGCCAACCGAATCATGTACCAACAGATTCTTCGCAACCGACTCGCGGAGAAGTTGGAATACGAACTTCAGAAGCACCTGAACATTCGCCTTCACGGTCTGACGCGCGCCGAAGTCGCCAAGGTGGAGAAACAGGTGATGCCACGGCTGAAGAAGGAACTCGCCAACGGGGAAGAGTATCGCGGACGCCGTGCCGACCATGACAGCCTCCCCGACAAGGTGAAGGCACTCTATGAGCGCAACGGGACGCGCTGGCGTCAGATGCACCGCATTTTTGAGACGCTCAAAACTATGCGAGACGCGCAGCCGTGCGACCGCCATGAACTCGTGCACCAACTCGTTCAACTCGACGACGCCTATCGCACCGACTGGGAGAAATACGACCACTGGACGCCGGAGGACGAAGAACCCGAGGCAGAACCCGAACCCACCGAGGCGGGAGTGCGCGAAATCATCGCAGCACGAAAAGCAATCAGTTACGGCAGAAAGAAACTTGCTTCGGAAACCGACGAAGCGAAACGCGCAGCGCTGCTCATCCCCGTCAAGAACGCAGTGAGCGTTTTGCGCTCCGCCAATCAGACCTTCCGACCGGACACCGTCGAGGCACTCAAAGAACTCGGTGCGTGGTGACGGAGGAACACTGACTCCACACGGCGACCCGCCGCCGCATGAAGTTAGCGTGTTATCTACTACCCAAATCCATTCTCATAGTATTAGATTTTTTAGGGGCGCGGGAGTCGGGAGATTCCCGCGTTTTTATTTTAACCGAACACCACAATGGAAATAGACCTCTCCACCCTCGAATCCCTCGCAGAAGAGTTGATGCCCGTTCCGGACATCGCCATCTTCCTGGGCGTTCCCGAACCCGACCTCCGCGAAGCCATTGAGGCTCCAGGCTCTCCGGCATACGTGGCATTTAATCGCGGGAGAATTAAGGTGGAACGGGTGCTGCGACGACGTACGTTAATGGCTGCAGCAGACCCCGACGCAAAAGCAGATACCCTGCAAGCCGCACAGGAACTCGTGCGCCGCTTCGCGGAATCCTAACTGTTAAGATTACACCCGAACTATTAAGATTAACTCTTAAGATATGATAAGACCCGAGACCGTTGAACGAACCGAAAAGCACCTCTTCTCGTCAGAAGAAGAGATGGAAAAAGACGGACTGACCCCGGCGATGGTGGAGCGCATCCTGAGAATAAGAGACGCCTATAACTATTGGCTTCGCCACCCCGCCACGACCGACAAAGCCATCGTGCAGCACATCCGCGAACTCAGCGGGATAGGGCAATCAAAAGCCTACGAAGACCTCGCTCTCGTCAAGATATGCCTCGGCGACCTCGGGCAGGTCAGCCGCAAGTGGTGCCAGTACCTCTTCTTGCAACGCTGCGAAGAAGGCTTTGAGATGGCGCGCCGAAAGGGAGACCCCAAAGCCTTCTCCGCCGTGCTCAACGCCCTCGGTAAATTCACGAAACTCGACCGCGAAGACGCCGACCTCCCCGACTATTCCATGATCACCCCGCCGAAATTTGAGGTCACGATGAACCCCGAAGATGCCGGGTTCGCCCGCATCCCCAACGTCAAGGAACGCGCCGCCGCACTCATCCGCAAACTGAAGCGCGAAGCGTTGGAGGTTCACGCCGAGGAAGTCACCGACAAAAAACAAGAACAACCCCTACACCCGTCAGAAGATGCTGCTATATATCAATAAGGTGCAATATGCCCCGTCCCACCACCTCGCCACCTCCGCGTTCAGCGCTCGCCGTGCCTACCTTGACACCGTACCGTGGCGCGACCTTCCCACGGTCAAACTCAGTAGCGTCAAGGACACGCTGAGCCTGGAAGACCACGGCATCAAGCACACCGTGGAACTCAAAGCCACCCTATGCGGGGACGAATCACCGCTCAGTCCCTCCACGGACTACGCCTTCCTCCTCCACTCCGTCAGCGGTGCGAAATACCTCCTCGGCAGCAGCGGAGACACCCAGCCAACCGTGCTCACCGAACTCAACGCGCCCTCCTCCGCTGCAGAAGTAAGCGGAATGACACTAACCGTGTCGCTCGTCAGCGGCAACCCCCTCTACCTCGTCACCGAAATTTGATACATTATATATATGGCAAAAAAACTCATTGACATACTTTCCGACGCCGCCGTGGTGCGCGACGAAACCAACGAAAAAGCCAACACCGCCGAAAGAGTGGGGGGTGTGCTCGTTGAATTGGCGAACTACCTCTCCGCATTCGCCCCGGTCAGTGACGTGACGGTGGAGGCAGACGGCGCGAACGTCCGCCTCGTGCTCCACCTCAAGAACGAGGACGGCACGGTCTCCACGCGCAGCGTGACTCTTCCCGCTGCGAGCACCTCCTCGGCTGGGGTCTTGACATCCGAACTTCTCAAGGCACTGCAAGCAGCGGACCGCAGCGAGACCGCATCAAGACAATCAGCCGACGCCGAACTTCTCAAGCGAATCATTGGTAAGAGCACCTCCTCCTCTGCCTACACCGACCCCTTCCGATACCTCAAGAACTTTGCCTCCGAGAAGGACGAGAACGGCACAGTCACCAAGCACGCCATCCGCGTCATGCAAGACTATCTGCTTAACACGCTCCGACACTCGGACTACCACGACTCCTTCCCCTACATCGGTCACATGAGAGCACACATCGAGGGCGTGCCCATTGAGATGTGGACGTACGTGAAGGCTTGGAACACAGGCTCCACGAACGGAGTCTTCGTTCAGGTCGTCCGCACGAACTTCGGACTCAAGAACGGCGTCATCTCCTCCGCCCTCACCGAAGCCTTCCACGAATACCACCGCACCGTCACCGTCGGTATGGCGAACGGGAGTGTGACGGACGTGACGGCGACACCGTGGAAGGAGAGCACTTCCGACATCCGAACCATTGCGGACGAGGGACTTGACAAGGCTGACGCCGCATTGGAGCAAATATTCAAGGAGAAGACGGAACGAACCGCCGCAGATGCAGAACTCCGAACCATTGCGGACGAGGGACTCTCCAAGGCAGACGCCTCCCTCTCGCAAATCCACGAAGAAAGACAGGAACGCGCCGCACAGGATAGAGCACTTGCCGAGGCAGTGAGCAACGAACGCGCCGCCCGCACCGCCGCAGACGCAGAACTGCAAGCGAAGATTTCAGAAACGCGAGAGAACACTGCAGCGTATCTGAATCAACTGAAGGAGAAGGTGGATGCCAACACCGAATCAATCAATGCAGAGACCGAAGCGAGAACATCCGCAGACGCAGAACTGCAAGCGAAGATTCAAGACCATGAAGACAGAATTTGGAAATTAGAGAACCAATGGTACGGCATTGAATGGGACACCGAGGTCTCCTCTCCCGCCGTGACACGAATCGGTAACATGGACTTGCACCGCACGCTGCCGATTCAGAGCCGAATGCGAGGTTGCTTGTTGGACGACAACGGTAAGGTGGTCAAATACCTCAACCCGAAGGATTGGACGGGAGAAGTCAGAGACGGCAGTAGGGGACAAGTCATGGTGGAGATTCCCATGCACTATCGGCGCTGCGAGACCGAAGGAACGAAACGCCGCGTCAAGATGTCCGAATATCCGCTTCCCGGTTTCCTTCCCATCCCGAAAATGTATCCCTCCGCTTACGAGGCATCACTTCAGCGAAGCACAAAAAAACTCTGTTCCGTGGTTAATACCGACCCCGATTTCCGTGGAGGAAATAACAACGCCGCGTGGGACGGGACGTATCGTTCTCTGCTCGGGAGACCCGTGACGGCTATCAACCGTCCGGACTTCCGCACCTACGCAAGGAACAGAAACAACGCCGCCACCGCCGAGTGGAATATCTACACCTACCACGTTCACAAGGCAATATATTGGCTGTATGTGGTGGAATATGCTAACAGAAACTCACAGTTACCATTTACATCGGAACTCACATCGGAGGGGTTTATGCAAGGCGGTCTTGGGGAAGGGGTGACTAATCTTAATGTTTCAGAATGGAATACATTTAATAATTATAATCCTTTTGTACGTTGCGGTCACACAGACTCAATCGGGAACGGCACAGGCGAAGTGGCTTATACTGCATATAACGAAGACGGTACGGAACTGAAAACCTCATACGTTCCTCGTTACCGAGGCATTGAGAACCCATTCGGACATATTTTTAAATTGACTGACGGTATAAACGTGCGCATCAGCCCGACAGAAGCAAACGGAGGCGACAACCTCTCCAAGGTCTTTGTGTGTGAATACCCGTCTAAGTTCAATGATAGCAATTACAACGGCTACAAGCACGTTGGCAATGAAGCACGTACAGATGGCTTTGTTAAAGAAATCATATTCGGAGAAGAGGGTGAAATTATTCCGTATCTTGTCGGCGGCGTTTCTACTCAGTTCTTCTGCGACCATCACTGGACGAACATTACAAAAACAGAAACGTTGCGTTTAGTGATTTGCGGCGGTCATGCGGTTTACGGTCCCTCTGCAGGTCTCGCCTATTTTAGCTCGTATTACTACAAAATATCTCGTGAGAGTCACACCGGCACTCGCCTCTGCTTCCTCCCAGCCGAATAAACACCTCCCTCCTCTCTCCACCCATCACTCCACCACATTCTTCCCACACCCACATCCATCCCCCCCCCCAACAAAACACAAATCACATGAAAACACATTCAGACCACGAACTCCAACGACTTGAAGCGGTCGGTAACGGAAGTTATCTATACCGCTGGGACATACACTCCGAAGTACAAGAACAGCCGTCCGAGGACGGAGAAGGCGTCGCCACCCGCACGGTGTGGGTCGCCGAAGAAGTAACCGTGTGGATGCCGCTAACTCCCAACCGCATCACAGCCGCCGTCATCAAGGAGGCGTTTCCACCAGACTATGAGCAGAAACTCATGAACGAGTACAACGCCGCGAACCTCGGAATGATACCCGACAGGGAAGAAACCGAAAAACGACGACAAGCCTACACCGACTTCCTCCGCAGACGCGCCGAACTTAAAAAAGAGATTGACGATTTCTGCAAAGAGAGGAATCAGACAAAGCCTCGTATTTAACCATACCTATCTATATATGGAAGACATCTTCACCACCGATTTCTTAGACCTCGGAAAAGACGGGGTACAAGCCGCAGTGACTACCGTGGAGGACACCACGGGCGTCTTCGATGACTATCGGATGCAGGCTCGCCCCGTGCCCGGTCGCCCGAATGAACTCTATATGCCTTGGGGCACGGACAACCAACTGCCTTATCGTATCCGCGAACTCATCGGCAGCGACGAAGTCACCGCGCAAAACAAGTTTTTCAATGTTTTAACCTGCTATGGCGCAGGGCTTCGCCTCCTCGGTGCGGACGGCAAAGAGACGAAACACCCGGACGCGCTGCGGTTCGCCCGACGCAACGCACTCTCCACGTTCTTTCTTGAACAAACGACCGATATGAAGTACTTTTTCTTCTCGGTCTGCGTCGTTATCCTCTCCCGTGACGGTTCGCGCATCAACCGAATCGCCCACAAGGACGCCTGCTTCTGCCGTCTCTCCAAGGCTGACAAGCGCGGGCGTATCAAGTATGTGTACTATGCGAACTGGCAATACGGAACACCCGCCGCTTCCGACATTGAGCGCATACCTCTGCTCTCCGAGACCGACCCCTTCGGCGACCTTGCCGTGAAAATGGGACGTGAACCGGGTGCGGACGGTGTGACGCGCCAGCGCACCTCTCAGCGCAAGTTCGCCATTCTCCTCCGCTTTCCCACCGTGGGCTGCCAATACTACCCGACACCCTACTTTGCCGCCATGTTCAGAGGTGGCTCGTACTTCGAGAAACGGCTTATCTCCGCTGCCAAAGTCGCCAAGGTACGAAACCACTCATCGGTCAAGTATCAAGTAGAGATTGAGCGCGGCTATTGGCAGAAGATAATCGCCGAGGAACGCATCACCGACCCCGTCAAGGTCAAGGCAAGAATTAAGAAAGAGAAGGAGAACATCCGCGACTTCGTGGCGGGCGTTCACAACTCCGGGAAGGCTTGGATAACTGGCTACTATATCGACCCGTCCGGGCACGAGGTGCGCGACATCCGCGTCCACAATATTGAAGGCAGCAAGGAAGGCGGCGACTACGCCGACGACATCAACGTGGCTGCCAACACCCTCTGCTATGCCGACAACACGCACCCCAACCTCGTCGGGGCTGTGCCCGGCAAAAGCCAAAACAACAACAGCGGAAGCGACAAGCGCGAACTTTTCACGATGAAACAAGCCTTGGAAGGCGCGTTCCATGACCTCCTCCTCCGTCCCGTGGAACTCGTCTGCGAATACAACCGCTGGGACGGTATTCATCCCACCGTTCCTATGATTATGCTCACCACGCTTGACCAGCACACCGACGCCGTCAGAATTAACCCCAACACCGCACAGCCATGACCATCACACAAGAGATTTTCGAGAGTTATTGTCCCGCCTTCCGCGACCCGCTCGGAGAGACGTTCAACAACGTGCGACCCTACCTTGACGCAGCCACCGCCGACCTCCACGAACGCTTCGCCCCCGGCGCCCACCTCGACGACGTGAAGGACGCCGCGGAAGCGTTCGTCTGCTACACCGCAGCCTACGAAGCCATCCCCGCGCTTGACCTCATCGCCACGCCCAACGGCTTCGCGGTCGTGAACAATCAGAACCTCGCACCCGCCAGCAAGGAGCGTGTCGCTGCCCTGAGAGAGTCCTATCGTCAGAGTAAGTCAAGATATGTGTCAGCACTCATCGTGCTACTCACGCGTTTCCCGGACTACGTGCTCCCCGCCGCACTCGCCTCGCTTCCTCTGCTACCGACTGCGTCTAAATGCCGTGACTTCGGCATCTATGCCAAGGGCGTCTCCTTTTTTGGCGAGGAGGAATATGCCAAGGTACGCCCGCACCTCGTGGAGGCAGAACACAGGCTCGCCGAACTTATCAGTGAGGAACAGGTGGAGCACCTACGCTCTATGCAGTGGATATTTGAAAACCGCACCTTCCGACTTGACGTCACCGACCTCAATACTGCCGAAATGCCTCTCCTCCAACTCTGCCGCGAATACCTCACAGCAGAGGTTGTCAGTCACATGGAAGGCGTGGAGACCCTATGGCGTGGGTCACTCCGCACGAACGCTGCCGTCATCATTGACTACGTGACGCGCCACGAATACGAACTTCCCATCTATGCCGCCAGTAGTGTGGCAGAAGCCAACCGCACGAAACCCTACGAAAACCAAGCCAATGACCCGACCTTCTTCTTCGCGTGAATTAGACCTCACCGTTCCCACCGCGTGGGAGCAACTGACCCCGGCACAGGTTGAGACCGTCCTTGACGCACTCAGCGGAGCACCGAACGAGACCGCCGGACGTCTCATCGCGTTCTGTCGCCTCGCCGGCGTCACCATCCAACACGCCCACGGCGCTGACACCTTCCTCGTGAGCGGTGGTTGCTCCTACCGAATCAACACGGCAGAGTTTTGCCACGCCGTCTCGGAAGGCTCGGAGTGGATGACACAGCCACCGGTGGCTCCTATTCGCCCCGACAAGGTACTCGGAGGCGAAGCACTCAACGCCGAGTTTCACAATGTGAAGTTTGGTGTGTACTTGCAAACCGAAAACTTGTGGCAGCGTTTCTGCGCGACAGAAGACGATGGGGACAAATTGTCCCTACTTGACGACCTGAGCGACATCCTCTTCGATGGCATCACGACGCACAGCGACTACAGCCGCACCGCCGCTGCGCTGTGGTGGGCAGGTCTGAAAAACCACCTCTCCCGCCTCTTCTCCAACCTCTACCGTCCCGCCGTCGGGGAAGCAGACGGCGACCTCCTCGGCGCGATGCTCGCACAGGTGCGCGCCCTGACAGGAGGAGACGTGACAAAAGAGGAAGCGGTGCTCAACGTGGACACGTGGTCTGCCCTCGCCGAACTGGACGCCAAAGCAAAGGAGGCACGCGAATATGCCGAAAAATATAAAAAGTGAACTATGTTTGACTTCATCCATTTTTTTCAAGACATCTCCGACCGCAACCGACTCGCACGTGAAAAAAACTTCGGCTTCTGCACGTGCAGTGGCATCGCACACCTGGAAGGTCTCCTCGACGAACTCCGCACCCGCAAGGCGTTCTTCTGTGTCTCCGACACGTGCGAGGAGGCGACCGCCCAGCGCGGCGGAGCATGGTTCAAACGGAGACTCGTCACCGTGTTTCTGCTCCATCGCTACGACACCCGAAGCCGGGCGTCCTACACCGCCGCCCTCGACACGTGCCGTGAACTCTTCCGGCAAGTGCATTCCTACTTGCTCCGCGACTCCGTGCGCCGACAAGAAGAAATCACCTACCTCGGCGTGGGCGAAGTCAAGAGCCAAGAACTTGGCGGGCAGTTTCTGAACGGCTGCACCGGCTTGCTCTTTATGCTGCCCGTCGATGAACCAATCAACCTTTGTTTTGAACCGAACGAGTGGGAGGGCGAATGATGGCGAACGAACTGCAAGGCTTCTCGTCTGCTTGGGCAGACAAGATGGTGGAGATTTGGAGAGATAAGATAGACCTCCTCGACGCCATCGACACGGGACGCCTACGCGCTTCTGTCGCCAAGGAGCGTTTCCGAGTGGATGACTCAGGCGGGGAAATAGGCTTCCGCTTCGTATATTATGGAATATACGTGGACGCCGGGGTCGGTAACGGATACCGCCGAGGAAACGGTGGAGACCTCAAATTCCTCGGGCGCACCTACCGAGCCACCCACGGACTCGGAGAACCGCGAAAGAAGAAGCGGTGGTTCTCCCCGTCATGGTACATCTCCACCCGCGTCATCGCAGAACGATGGGGACGCATTCTCGGAGAACGCTTCGCCGGACTCATCTCACAACTCGCATAATCCTATACCTATATATATATGGAAACCATAACCAACGTACTGCTCAGGCTCAACGGAGATGACGCACTCAAGAACGTCAAGCAACTTACGGCACGTCTCGACGAGGCAGTCGCCGCCAAGAAGCGACTCGAAGACTCCCACCTCAACGGCGAAGAGTGGACGAAGAAGGACATCGCCGCTCTGAAGAAACTGAACAAGGAAATATCTTCGTGCCAGTCCGGCTTGAAAAAGGCAGGCATGAGTGCGGAGGAAGTGGGGAACGTCCTTTCCCGTCTTGACAAGGCGACCTTGAAAGAACTCAAAGGTTCGCTCCGACAATTGGAAAAAGCATTCGCAAACGCTGCCCGAGGAAGTGCAGAGTGGCACGCACTGCGCGAAAAGATAACTGCAGTAAAAGCAGAAATTTCCGCAGTCAAGGACGTGCAGAGCAAAGTGACCGACAGCGGCTCCTCCATCGCCGACTTCGGTGCGAAGTGGGCAGGCGTGGCAGTGGTCATCCAAGCCGTTGAACGCGCCCTCTCCGCTCTCTTCGGCAAAATGACCGCCAGCGTCAGTGCCTACGCAGAACTTGCTGAGCACACCGCCAACGTGAGCAAGTACACCGGTCTTGCTGCCGAAGACGTCGCCGAACTGAACGAGGCATTCAAGGCGATGGACACGCGCACCAGCCGTGCCGCCCTCAACGACCTCGCAGCCGATGCGGGGAGACTCGGCATCACCGCCAAGAAGGACATCCTCGACTTCGTGTCTGCAGCCGACCAAATCAATGTGGCTCTCGGTGAAGACCTCGGAGAAGGTGCGGTGAAGGAGATTGGTAAACTGGCGCAAATGTTCGGCGACGCCGACAGGATGGGACTCAAGCAGGCGATGCTCAGTACAGCAAGCGTCATAAACGAGTTGGCGCAGTCCTCGTCAGCGAGTGAAGGCTATTTAATGGAGTTTACCTCCCGCCTCGCCGGGGTCGGGAAACAAGCCGGACTCACACAGGCGCAACTCTTCGCGTTCGGCTCGGTACTCGACCAAAACAAAGTAAATGTGGAGAAAGGTGCGACGGCGGTGCAGAACGTACTGACCGCGCTGTTCGCCAAGACCGACAAAATGGCTGCCGCTGCCGGACTCAATGTGAAGGAATTCTCCGATCTCCTGAGCCGGGACGCGAACGAGGCATTCTTGCTCTTCATTTCCCGCCTTAACGAGTTGGGAGGTATGGATAGAATCGCGCCCGTGCTCAAGGAGATGAACCTTTCCGGAGCGGGCGTCACGCAGATGCTCACGACCTTGGCAGCGAACGTGGACGCCGTCAGACAGGTACAGGAGCAAGCCACCGAAGCCTACCGCGACGGAACGTCTGCCACCAACGAAGCAGCAAAGGCGAACGCCACCGCACAGGCACAACTTGAGAAACAGCAGAAGCGCTTGGAAGACCTCCGAGCCGAACTCGGAGAAGCACTCCTCCCCATTCAAGTCAGACTGACCGAAGCACAGATCACGCTCAGTCGGGCGTTCGCCGCCGTGATTCCGTACCTTACCAAATACGGCGCCGCCATCGTGGCTCTCTCCACCTACATCGCAGCCAACATTGCACTCACCAAAGTAAAGGTGGCGTGGGACGCCATCGAGGCAGCAGGCTGGCGCGCGAAGACCGCGCTTATTTGGTCTAATATCCAAGCCTCTGCCGCTTGGAAGGTTATGACGCAGTCCGTCACCGTGGCAATGGCAGCGTTCAATGTGGTCAGCGCACTTCTCACAAGCGGACTCGCTGCAGCCCGCGTGCAATTCGTGCTGCTCCGCGCCGCCATGCTCAAGTCTCCCTTTGGACTCATCGCGCTCGCCGTGACGGCAGTCTCCTATGCAGTCGCAAAAATGACCGGACTCTTTGAGGACGACACCGCCGCTGTCAAGACCAACACCGAAGCACTCGGGAATAACAAGGTCGCCGCCGAGGAACTGCAACGCGCCCAGCAGCGCGCCGCCGACAACGCCGCGAAGGAGCGGACGCGTATTGAACTACTGAACGCAGTGCTCCATTCAAACGCCTCCACCCTCCGTCAGAAGCGCGAAGCACTGGAAGAAATACAGAAGACCATTCCCGCCTACCTCGGACACCTCACCACGGAGGGACGCTTGGAGCGCGACAACGTGGCTGCCATCCAAGCCTATATTTCTTCCCTTGAAGACAAGGCACTCGCGGAGGCTATGTATGAGGAATTGGTGGAGCAGAAGAAGCGCGAACGTGCCGCCCGCCGCAACCGAGAGCGCAAAGAGAACAACGTTCGCCTCGTGCAGAACCAACTTGACAACAACCCAACGATGCATAGCGACAAGCGCATGATGCCCTACGTCGGAATCGTGGAAACCAACGACGCCCGCCTGAAGAAGGAGAAGGAACTAACGAAACAGACGAACGCTCTCACCGAGGCACAGAAAAAAGAAAACGAGGAGGTCGCGAAGAGTAACGAACTGAGCCGCGAATATCTCCGACTGCGCGAAAAAACGGGAGACAAATCGCTTGCCTCGTCTCCGATGAACGGCACAGTCTCCACTCCGACAGGTGGAGGAGGCGTTGGAACGGGTAACACCAACACCGGACCGACCCCCGCTCAGAAGGTGGCAGCGGAATATGAGCAGCGCCGACTCGCCGAGGACTTCGCCTATGCCACCGGACTCAAATCTTATCTCGGATACCAAGAAGCACTCGTCAGACTGGAACGCGAAGAAGCCGCCGCCAAGGTGGAGGCGTTCGCCGAAGGTACTGCGGAACGCGTGAAAGCGGAGCGGGACTACTATGCCCTACTTCGCCGACAGCGCAGCGAACAGAGCACCCGCACCATCGCAGAACTCAAAGCAGCGGAGGATAAGGAGACGCTCATCGCGAAGGAGCAATACGCCCGAGGCGAAATCTCCGAGGAGCAGTATCAAGAACGGATCTCTCTCATTCGCAACCGCTACGCCTCCGAACGTGTAAAAGAATACAAGGCAAGCGGGGACACCGAAGCCGCCGCCAAGGAACGAGCCGCAGCGGAAGAACTTGCCGCACAAGACCAACTTGCGCGCCGTCAAGCCTACGCACAGAAGGTGGCTCAGTTGGAGTCCGACTACAACAAGAAAACCCTTGACGAGAAGAAGGCTCAGGAACTCGCCCTCCTGGAAGAACTACTCGCCGCCAAGGTCATCACCGAAGAACAGGCAGCACAGTTCCGGAAGGAAATAAATGAGAAGTATCGCAAAGAGCAGGAAGCCGAGAATAAGTCTGCAGCGGACAAGGAGAAACAGCAGCAGGACGAACTGAAGCAGAAGCGCAAGGAGGCATACGACATCGGTATGCCGACCGACCCTCTTTCTTCGGCTGTGGTGAATCTTGCACAGAACATCAGCGACCTCTACCAAAAAATCAAGGAAGGAAAAGCCACGTGGGCAGACTTCGCCAAGGTCGGGGTCAGTGCTTTGAGCGTCATCACGGCTGCGATGCAGAGCGTGTCGCAACTGTGGGCAGCGCAGCAGGAGCTGGAGTTGAAACAGGTTGAAAAAAAATACGAACGGCAGATTGCCCTTGCGGGTTCTAACTCCAAACGCGCCAAGCGCCTCGAAGAGAAGAAGAAGAAGGAAGAGGCGGCGATAAAAAATAAATACCAAAAGAAACAAAACAAAATTGCCCTCGCCACGGCAGTCATTCAGACGGCGCAGAACGCGCTCATGGCTTACGGTTCACTTGCGTGGATTCCGACAGTGGGTCCGGTACTCGGTGCAATCGCCGCCGCCGCTGCCCTCGCTGCGGGTGCAATACAAATCGCCACCATCAAGAAGCAGCAAGCAGCACAAGGTGAATTTTACTCCGGTGGCTATACCGGTGGCACGCGCTATCGCCGTGAAGCGGGTGTGGTGCACGAGGGAGAATTCGTGGCGAACCACCTCGCCGTACAGAACCCCGCACTCCGTCCCGTACTGAACCTCATTGATTCTGCACAACGCTCAAACACCGTGGCAGCACTGACCGCAGAGGACGTGAGCCGGGCAGTCGCCGCACCAATACTCACGACAGCCGCCGCACAGCAGACAGCAGCCGTCACCACCTCTTCTCTTGCCGCTCCAGCCACCGACCCGGCAACGCGCCGAGCCATTGAACAACTGAACCAACAACTCGCAGAAGGCATCCACGCCTCCGTCAGCATTGACGGGCGCGACGGCTTCGCGCGTCAGTGGCGCCGCTGGCAGAAACTGAACGGGGAATGAGCCTAAACTAGGAGCGCACCTAAGAAAAACTAGGAGCGCACCTAAGAAAAATTAGGAGCGCACCTAAGAAAAATTAGGAGCGCACCTAAGTAAAACCGGGAGCGCACCTAGGAAAAACTAGGAGCGCACCTAAGAAAAACTAAGGGAAGGCTGGTTAAAACTATGGGAAGGCTGGTTAAAACTATGGGAAGGCTGGTTTTTACTTGCTGCTCTCCTAAATTCCCGGTCAAAAAAACTCGTTTTCTTTAACTCGTGAAAGGTGACGAGTAAAGGAAATCCGAAAAACATAACTTGAGAATATATGGTTGAACTCATCATCAACAAGCAGAGAGCCGTCCTACCGGACACGGCATCCATCAAACTGACGAGGACGAACCCGATGCTCGGCACGAGCGGGGACTATACGCTTGACGTGACGCTTGACCTCGCCCACTGTCCGGAGAACCGAGCCATCTTTGGACTCCTCCACCGACCGGAAGCCGACCTCAGGAAGTTGGACGGGAAGAGGTTTCCCGCCCTCCTGACGGCGGGACACACGCAGATGGCTGGAGCGGTCAGAGTCACGAACACCACGAACGAGTCGGTGAAGGTGCAGTTCCTCGCCGGGAAGACTATGCTGGGGAGGGGAGCAGACTTGGACGAGACCTATATCAACCGCCTCAAACTTGGTAACTGTTGGGACACGTTTCCAGACTTCAAGTCCGGGGACGATAGTTGGGTACCAGGAACCAGCCGTCAGGAGATGGAGAACCTATTTTTTAACCAAGTGACTGTCCCTGCAGAATATGGATTCAAAGTCACGGACATGATGTGGGGCGACTTGGAACGCACGGACACCGTACTACTTCCACTCTACCTCGAAAATGACGACGTGGTCGTGAACCCCTATGTAATAGCGACCTATCCGGGATACACGCTCATCTTCGTCCGAGATAATAATAAAACCTACGTCGAAGACGAAACACTAATCGCGCCGATGCCATATCTCACCGACATCATCCGCAGAGTGGTCGCGGCGGTGGGCTATACCCTCACCGACCTCGCCGGACTTGACAAGCCTCCCTACTCGCGGCTCATCATTATAAGCACACAGACAGCCGACATCGCGCGCGCCTCCGTCCTACCGAATTGGACCGTGATGGAATTCTTCGAACAACTTGAAAACTTCCTCGGTCTCGTTTTCGACGTGGACGAAATGAACGGAGCGGTGGTGGTGCGCAAGCGCGCCGACATCTTTGACACCGCCAAGACGGAGGCACAGGTACTGACGGACGTACTGGACGAGGTGAGCGTGGACATCAGCGAGGACGAAGAACCTCGGGGAACGTATGAAGGCAATGTGGTTTATTCAGCCGGGGAGGAGATTCCAGCCGTGCTTTGCCCAGACCCCGAGATATATGATAAGGCAATTGTGAAGGAGTTTCCGACCTATACCGCCATTGTCTATTTCTTCAACAAGATGAGGGACGAGGAGAAGAGGAAGAGCCAATACATATTCCGAGACCTGCACACGGGCGACGAATACGCCATCTTGCGCACCGTTCCGAGGAATCTATACCTTCAAGTAGTGAATCCGAGCACCATCGTGCCCACGAAACTAAAGGTATTCTCACAGTACGCCCACTTGCAAAAGTGGTTCCGTGAGGAGATCCCCGAAGAACTGAACGATGGGGTTTGGCTTATAAAAGTACAGAGAACGGGAACATACTACACCATCGGCAACCGACAGGCAGAGAACAAATTGTGGAAACTCTGCCGCATTGGTCAGTATGGTGGACTCTACAGGAACACGAAGGACTACGGAGCGGTGACTGAACTGAAGATAGTGCCAGCACGTCTTTCATTCCTGGACAAACGATACCTCCGAAACGAGGGATTCGGTGGAGAGATAACCTCCTACGAACGTCTCGTCGAACCCGAGAAAGGCGTGCCCGTGCTCAGTACGACGCAGAACTTCCGACTGCAACGGTCGGAGTTTTCGGTGGACAGAGAGTTGAACCCTTCACAGTACTATTACGAAGATGATGATTCCGAGAACGGAGCGGACAACGCCCCCGACATCCTCCAAGTAGCCTACTTCAACCCCGCGAACACCTACGAAGGCATCAAGCCGCACAACGACGGATGGACGGACGGACTACCCATCGCACTTGGCATGACCTACGGAGAGAACGTCCGAACGGGGCAGTGGGAGAAGCTGCCACTGTATGACGCGCAAAAGAACAAGAACGTCTATATCAACGACCTCGGCACGGACGGGTTCTTCCGCCTCCGTCCCGGTACTACACCATTCGACAACGAGGTCACATCCGCTTCCGCCGTCACCTCCATCGGTACGCTGCTTGCAGCATCGCCCGTCATCAACCCGGCAGCGGAACACAGCATCGAATACATTGATAAGAATGCAACCGACCCCCGCAAACTCTTCCTCGTTCGTGGAAAACGCTACGTGGCATCCAAGATAGAGATGACCATGACGCCGAAGGGCGAAGACCCCTTGCGCCGTGCCTATCTATTCGAAGTGGAGTAAACAAAAAAACAACAACCAACCACGACGAAGCGAGTGCCGAGGAAAACCCCCGGCACTCGCATTTTCTTGCTTGTGTAATTACTTTGTCATTCTTACAGCCTTTGCTTATTCCTTCAGAATCGGTGCTGCGGTCACGATGCAGTCAGAGATGAACTTGCTCATATTTCCTCCTGCTTCAATAATCAGCCGCTTGGCTTCGGGCGTCGCACAGAACGTTATCTTCTCCGCGCCCGTGGGCTTGCGCCCTGCACCGGGGCGAAACCCGCCCCACTTCGTTCTTTCTTGAGTTTCCATTTTTCGTTTCTTATTCTTTTGATAGGTTTTCAATCGCGGTCTACAACGTAGGCATGACCGAAGTCGTCCTGTGTCAGCAATTCGGTTTTGGACTGACATATATCAGTAAAATCGTCTATAGATTCCCAACCGTTGCGCTCCATAATGTCCCACATTCCGTCTTCCCACTCTTCGCGCTCGTTGATGTAGTCGGCGAAGAGTTCAAGCGTGGTCACGTCTTCAGGCTTCATCTTCTTATAGACTTCTGCTTTTCCCTCGAACATCAGACGTTCTTCGTCATTATAGCAGACGTAAGGTAGTTTCATTCCCAATGACCATCCGTTCTTCTTGGCGATGGCTTCTGCTTCTTCCAGCACATTGTTGCAATCATACTCGGCATTCATCTCGTTGATGTAGTCTGCCAACTGTTCCATGGTTTTGATTTCTGCTGCGTTCATCATGTGTTTCGGCTTTACCGTGCTGCCGTAGGGCTTAGATTGTTTGTTTTTTATTTAGATAGTGCAAATGTAATCATCTCAAATATTTATTTCTCTCGTTTTCAATATCGTCTGCTGTGCTACCGATGTTGAAACCTCTTTCAATTAGATTGAGTTTTCTGTCGTATCTGTAATTGACTACGGCGTTGCTCTTCTCGATCATTTCCTTGCGTTTCTGACAGTATTCACGATATGTGATTCTGACAACATTCTTGAGGCAGATTTCGTCATCTCCTCCAGTACCACAAATCTCACCAATATAATAGTACTTTTTTCTCTTGCTTGCCTCTGAAGTTGCGAAACTGCAAATTTCCTTGTCGTAGCCAACCTGAGCCATAGACACTCCACACTCTGCTGTGTTAGTCATATAGTTCCAACTTCTGCCTGACTTGGGAGCCTCACCAAATCTAAAACCTACTATTGTGAGTCCGTTGATGTCGTTTAAGGTTGTCATATTGCTTAGATTGTTTGTTTTTTAATTTTGATAGTGCAAAGGTAAAGCCTTCTTGATTTAATACCAAACTTTTCAAGTTATTTTTTTGCTTTTTCTGCTCTAAAGCATAAAAATTGCGGGTTTTCCTTCTCCTTCGCGCGCGCGTACCTTTATATAATATATATACGCTCACGGCTTGGTGATTGCCTTCTCGGCGCGACTCATTGATTCTGCAACTGTCGTGTCTAACAACTTGGCGTAGATTCTTCTCGTCATCGCGGTGCTCTTGTGACCGAGTATCTTGGCTACTACCTCCATATCTACTCCCGCGTTGAGCAGGAGGGTGGCTCCTGTGTGCCGGGCGTAATGTGAAGACAACGGCTTCTCAATGCCGGCGAACTTGGCGAGCGCCTTGAGATAAAGGTTGTACTTTTCATTGGATATGATAGGCAGTTCTCCTCCGTACTTACTGAGAATAGTCATCGCGGGACGCATGACGAGGAAGACGAAGTCCGCACCCGTCTTGACGCGCTTCCCACGATATATAAGCCCCGACCCGGTCTGCTCTATCCGTGAAGAGTCAAACTCAGCAAGGTCGGTGTAGGATAGGCAAGTGTAGGTTTGGAATAGAAACAAGTCGCGGACGCGCTCCATCGATGGGGTCGGAAGTTCCGCAGTCCGAAGCCTATCCAACTCCGCAAAGGTGAGCCGCCGTTCTATCGCGCCT
>AVOA01004099.1_pt1 | contig 34614 bp, 43 predicted proteins | sample 80171 | NCBI WGS metagenome assembly AVOA01 (sample SAMN02954237, study PRJNA213161) | gut metagenome | biome: terrestrial; feature: piglet; material: feces; isolation source: piglet diarrheic feces | host: Sus scrofa | place: China
CGACTGCGTACAGTATGCTATTGCCGTAGCCAGTGATCCAGACGGATACGAGGGTATGGCATTCTGCAGGTGGACGGCAGACATCATCGGGAAGGGTGTGACCATCGACTTGGAGAAATTGGAATAACAAAAAAAATAAATTGATATGAACGAAGTAATTCAGACCTTTGCGGTGGAGCACCTATATCGGTTCGCTTTCATCGTTTCACTATGTATGGCGGCAATGCTTGTTGCCATGGTCGTAGATTTAATTTTCGGAGTGAGGAAGGCGAAGCGGAACGGAGAAGCCACGACCAGCACTGGCTTGAAGAAGACGTGCGACAAGGCGAGGAAGTATTTCTCACCATTCATGGCAACCGTCTGCATCGACATCATCGCAGCCTGCGCCAACCTTCAAGTCCCGATTTTCTCGATGCTGTGGTCAGCGTATTGCGTCTTCTGCGAGTTTATTTCGATACGTGAGAAGGCTTGGCAAAAGGCAGAGATACGGAAGCAGGAGCGCACGATGAAGGTAATACTTGAGAATAAGGAAGACATCGCAAAGACGCTGATACAATTACTTAACCAAGAACAGAAGGAAGGAGGAGATAATGAGAATAAATAGAGCGCAACTGGTTAAGGTAATGACGAATGCAGGCAGCATGGCAGATACCTACCTTCCAATCATAAACGGATGGGCAGAGCATTTCCACATCAACACCCCACTAAGGATGGCGCACTATCTCGCACAGATAGCGCATGAATCCGGTGAACTCAGATACACAAAGGAACTGGCAAGCGGCAGAGCCTACGAGGGCAGGAAAGACCTAGGCAACACCAAGCAGGGCGATGGCGTGAAGTATAAGGGCAGGGGTCTTATCCAGATAACTGGCAGGGCGAACTACAAGAAGTATGCTAATTATTGCGGCTTCGATGTTGTTGGCTGTCCCGAACTTCTGGAACGACCATTTGGTGCAACGAAATCCTCGATGTGGGTATTCGACACCTTCGGATGCAACGAATTGGCAGACAAAGACGACTTGAAGGCTATCCGCAGGAAGATAAACGGAGGGTACAACGGACTGGCAGACTGCGAAAAGTACTTGAAGCGAGCCAAGGAAGCCATGAAAATCAAGGTTCTTGCATAATAAACATATCAATCTAACGTTTTAAAGTATGGAAAATTCAAGAAAAGTGCGAAATTTGCGTTCTGTGGCGTTATTTCTCGCCATGCTTATAATTACCCCACTTTTGATTTTCGGATGTTCCTGCGCAAAAACAGCCGAAAATAACACTGTTTATAGCGATAGCGCACATACCAGCGCAAGACGTGACAGCGTGAACCAGCGAAAGATCCACTGGCAGGACACCCAGCAGCACGACAGCGTATTCAGGCATGACAGCGTGCTTGTGTACATCAATGGCGACACCGTAATCAAGGAACGCTGGCACAAACTTACGACCACAAGGTGTAAGACAACGACCAAGACGGACACAATCGTTGTAGACATTTACAAATTCGTGACAGACACCGTGAAGGTCAAGTATTACGTGAACAGATACAAGACCAAGGAGGTGGAGAAGCCAGCGAGCACATGGAAAAAGATAAGATTATTCATTGGCGATTGCGTATTGCTATTCCTGGCACTCATTGCCTTTAACTGGATAAAGGAGCGCATGAAGAAGAGAGTTCAATAGGTTCAATCATAATATATCATTAATCGTAAAGGGCAGGGACGCAAGGAGAGCGTTTTCCTGCCCATTTTTGTGAGAAGAACACTTTTCATTGAGAGAAAAGGGGTAGGGGATATGAGAGTTAGATTATATATTCATTCAAACTAATGCGTGCAGGTTATTATTATATAGAGCGTGGAAAGCGTACCGAAAACGACTGAAAGCGTACCGAAAACATCCGAAAACGTACCGAAAATGACTGAAAACGACCGAAAATAGCCGTGCTTACGACATAAACAGCAAATAAAAGTTAAAATATTAATATCTTTCGGGAAAAGTTTTGGTGGAATCGAAAAATATTAATATCTTTGCAGCGTGTTTAGGAGATAAGCACAATAAACATTCGGTAATTTTAAGCCCTAGGCAACACGGTTAAGCCAAAGAAAATGAAAAAGTCAAATTCAAACGTTTTAGAGTTCACAACAAAGTTTATCAATTCAAACTTCCGCATCAAGGTATTCGGACGCACAGAGGATGGCAAGAAGATAAACACACTCGTAGGAGTAAGCGGAATCTTGAAGCTCATCGGAGCGGAACTTTTCAACAAGTTCATCAAGCGAGCATTGAAGGCAGGTCTTGACGCTTGCCGCTGCGCTTTGAGACGTGGACTTGTGGTTACATTGTATTCTAAGTAATCAAGGGAGGACAGAGAAATGGCAAGAGCAAAATATTACATCAAGAGACAGATGGAAGGCAAGGACATCGATGATTTGGCAAACTTTACACGCAAGGATAAGGCAGAGCGATTCTTGAACAAGCTGTTCAAGGGACTAAAGGAAGCCGATAGACATCATCCATACTGGGTACGTCAAGGTTATTTCAAGTCTGAATTTGTAGGATTATGCGTGAATTTCAAAACAGAGTATTGGATTGAAAAGTATTAATCAGCAGTGCGCAAGCCCTGCACAATATATCAAGATATGAATGAATACGACAAGATACCAGCGCAAGCAGTGGTCGAGGTAACGACCAGCTGGGGAAGAACCTGCCTGCGAGAGATTGGGCGAGACCTTAAAGAGGGTACTGTGCTCGATGGCTATTATTATCCGGTAAGCAAGGCTTTCGACTTTTATTGGAAGGGAGAGGGCGCAATGCTGTGGATCGGGGACAACGGAAGGCTTGTAAGTCTTGGAGAAGGGCAGGAGCATAAATACATGATGCTTGGTCGTCTATTATCCGATTGCAAGTACTTCATTCGCAACCCATACGAGCGACACCTCTATTTCCCAAGCATCGCAAGACACTGCAAGGAAATGCGTCAGTACTGGCTTGAGTTGAACCTAAAGCCGGAGTGGCTAAGCTACAAGCAGATTGGCAAGCTGGAGCACAAGATGAACCGAATGAAAACGAAGTTGGACAGACAATTTAAAAAAGACAGAAGACAATGACAGAACAAGAATACAGAGAAGCCATGCACGAAATCAACGTGAAGGCTGAGAACGAAAGAAGAGTGCTGGCAAGAGCATTTGCCACTGAGCACAGCCCGGTTAAGGTTGGCGATTATATCAGCGACTACAGAAACACGATAAGGGTCTCTGAAAGCTGGGAGATTGCGAAGAGAGCCTACGAATACAACGCCTTGCCCTGCCTTGTATATCGCGGTATGACCTGCAAGAAGGATGGAACGCCACGAAAGAACCCGAAGAAGTGTAGCATCTATCAGTGCAACCTTTTGCGTGTAAATGGAGAACCAGTAAAGAATCACGGATATGGAGAATAATAGAAGAAACATCAAGAGAACGAAGAAGGGTGCAGGCGCAACGGTCAAGCTAGTTGGCATACAGATAGACAACGACCTGCTGCCGTATCTCAACGCATTGCCCAACAAGTCACGATTCATCAATGATTTGTTGAGAAAGAAATTTTTTGGTAAATAATTTGGTGGTTTCAAAGGAAAAGCGTACCTTTGCATCACTGAATGTTTAAAGTGGTATCCACTTATTACCCCAGCGGCTCGACTTTTTCACCGCTGGGGTATTTTTTGTGTGTTTTCCCGATTTACCCCGAAATTTGCGTTCTGAGACGCTTACGTGGTAAGCACGTAAAACTATCCCCGAAAACAATTTGAGCCGTTTATGCGCCAAATTCGTAAGAAATAAGGGCTATTTTTTGTTGTACAGCACGTAATCAATAACCATTCGGTTTGCTTCATCTACTCTCGATAGGTCTGCATTGATGTAGGTATCAGTTACCCGGACACCGAACGAGTGACCCAGTGCCAGCGATATTACGTCCTTTGGTATTCCAAGGTTGAAGGCGATGGATGCCCACGTATGGCGAGCGTAGTACGTAGTAAGCCCTTGGCGAATCTTTGAGAGTTTTTTATTTATCATGACCGTTGCAGAATCAACGGTCTTAAAATGCTCAGAGAAACGAAGCAGCGTCTTTTCCCCTTTGTACTTCTCGATGATGCGGAGAGCTTCAGGATGAAGCAGGATGGAGTAATGCCTGCCAGTCTTCGCTCGGTCGTATTCCAGCCTTCCACGGACGATATTATCCCTTGTCAAGGCGAACAAGTCACGCACGTTGATACCAATCAGCAGGAACATCAGAAGGAACATATCGACCAGCTCATCACCACCAGCAGCAAATATAGAGCGGATTTCCTCAACAGACAAGTCTCGCTTTTTTGTTGTCTCAACTCGAAGACTGTACCTTCGGAAAGGGTAGTTTTTCGTTTGCTCATTATCTATCGCAAGGTTGAAGACAGCAGCTACACAGAGCATCCTGCTTGTTCTGGTATTCCTAGACAAGCCTTCCCTTGCCATGAAAGCATCGAAGTCTTCAAGCCAAGAACGGTTTATTTCATCGTATGTGAGACAAGCCGCTTTTTCCTTTCCTAGGAATGCTTCAATCTTTGCCCAAGTGTACTTGTATCTATTAATAGTGTTCTTTTTTAGGTTCCTACCCTCGTAGGTAATGAAGCCATCACGAAGTAGGGCTACCTTTTCCCTTATAGGCTCGGATTCAAGCATGATTAAATCACGAAGCTCCCTAGCCGTAATATCACCCCGGTATGTTTCCCTGCATTGAGCCTTCATCATCATTCTGTTGTAGAAATTAAGACGGTCAAGAAGGAAGTCGTTAACCGCATCACGGTCGGGACGCTTGCGCACCTTGCAAGACCTTTTGTCCCATTCGTCTTTCTTGCAGTATTGATTAAGGGATATGAAGGCAGTCCCACCGTGATGGTTAACGGCAAGACGGATTGAGAACGTACCATCCTGCCTTTTTACCCTTGTATCTAAATATAGTCTAAGTGTTGCCATAATTCCGTGCAGTCTTTATTCAGTTTATTTACAGCAGGAAGAACCGCAATGTTGCAGAGTAGTGCATGATTGCGGCACTTCTAAGTTTCCCCAGCATCAGAGAACCCCTTTATATACTGGGGGAAACAGTTAAGTTGTACTTAAAATCATAACGTATGTTCTAAATAATTGAAAATTAAAAACTTAACTGTAATGCTATTTTTTCGTGCAGTTTTTATTCAGGTTTTTCACGATTTCTGACGTGAAGCCAGCAGCGTAGAAGTCACCAGACCCTAACAGCAGCCAGTATGGGTTGACGTGATAATCACGGACTAGGAACTGCACCCAAGACGGACGGAAACGACCGTAGCACTCGGCAGGCTCGTCTCGCAGGGATATTGTGTTCCAGCGGTTGAGACCGTATCGGTCGGTTATCGTTTTAAGACCGCCTATGCAGCCGTCATCCTTCAGACGGTCAAGGGCATCAAAGAAGCGACCTACTATATCCACATCAGCGGACATCAGATTTTTATCTTCCATATTATTTATTTTATCTTTTTGTAGGCACGACTGAAAACGTTTTCCAGCCTTGCCCGGTGGTTATTCAATCTTTGCGACCATTCCTGCAACTGAGCCAGCGATGGACGAGAAGCCAGCAGCCCATCCACCTCTGAATGGGTGAGCACTGGCAGGTATTCCTCGTAGGCGAGAAGGTAATCAATATTTGTATGCATCGTCTAGCTTTTTATCGGCAAGTCTCTCGTCTCGTTTAGTTTTTCTTTTCGCCAACTTTGTATCAACAATAATACCAAGTGGCTTGAGGTATCTGTTGCCAATATCTTCAAGAGACACAGACACTTCTTCTCGCATCTCATCATCAGAACTTCGGACAGTAACGTATTTATACCATCCGAAGAGAAGGGAATTTGATTCATCGCCTACCAAGATTGTATTTTTCCCGATAGTCTTGTCAAGTCTGTACTCATACCCTTCATCGTCTCTAATATTAAACATGAATAGAAGGGTTTTGATTAGGTCGTTTCTACCCTTGAATTTAAATGTAACCTCGTGGGAAACTGGAGAGCCTTCACGGAAAGTGCAGAAATAAACAGTATCCTTTGCAGGCTCGTAAACGGTATAACTTATATCGCTATTACCTTCAATCCATGTTGTTCTAGACATTAGGGTTTGCGCATGAACACCCACGCACGCAAGCGCAAGCACGGATAACATTATTATCTTTTTCATATTGCCTAATTGTTTAAATGATTTTTATCTCTGTCCAACAATGGCAAGCAGCGTTTTTACTTGACTTTGCAGGAACTCATTCTGTTCTCTCAGCAGCTTGTTTTCAGCAGCCAAGGCAGCATCTCCACCAAGCGACTGGTAGACATTGGAACTGTTCGAACCGTTGACGTTTGAACCGATTACATCCGCTTCCATCTCAGCAGGGAGAGGAGGAGCGCATTTGTCGATGATTTCCTTTATCTTTTGTATGAAATCAATTTTTATAGTTTTACGACCAAGACGAGCCTGCACATTCTGTGGTGTAGTACCCAGTTCTCTAGCTACATCGCTCATTGTCAAGCCAGAACGCTTTATATACTGCTTTAATTCTTCTCCACTCATAATTGTAAATCAATTTAAAATTAATTAAAAACTTATTAAAAACAACAGTAAAACAATTGTTTTTCAATTTTATTTTTGTATTTTTGCAACCGAATTACAGAACGAGTTTAAAAACTCTTTTGCAAAGATAAAGAAAATAATTTAAAATACAAATAAAAATGGGAGAAAACTTCAATTATGATTTTCGAACACCGTTGCAGAAGCAGCAGGACGAACGAAAGAAGAACATCATTGCAATGTTCGCAGACTTCCGAGCAAAAGCACCTGCCGGGACATCTGACAGCAGAATCATGCTCGCAGTATCACAGCATGTGGGTTGCACCCAGCAGAACGTGCGTGTCTGTCTTATCAAGGCTGGAGTGATAACACCAAAGAAGAGACGTGCATCCGTTCGCAAGTAACAAGTTTAACCATTTAAACATTCAGAGCGTATGAAGAAGTTTATCGAGATTATGACAAGTGAAGTAATGTTGTCCGTGGCATTTGTTGCCATAGTATTAACTTTAATCTTTTGGAGGGCATAGGTATGACGAACGTAGAACCAAAGGTAGCAGACGCAGGCAGATACACAATGACAGAGACCTGCAAGGCATTGGGCATCCATCGAAACACCCTTCGCAGATGGTTGCAGGCTGGTAAGATTAAGGTCAAGTTCCGCAGAATCGACAACCGCAAGGTAATCGAGGGCAGCGAGATTAAAAAAGCATGGAGGGTTGCCCTATGATGCAGGCATACAAGAAAGCGAAGCAGCTGACCGCCAAGTGGGAGCAGGAGCGAAAGGACAGCAAGCGACTTGCAACCATGAAGGAAGCTGAAAGACGCATTCAGGTAAGGGAGTTCGACAACATGCTTTGTCTTTCGCTTGACGGAATACCGGTACTCCCAATGAGCGAGTTCAACAAGCAGACGCTAGCGGATGCACGTCTGACATTCTTCAACTATTTAAACAGAGATAAGACATGACACCAAGAATTATCGAGGAGTGCAGGAAGAAGATGTACGATGCCGTTTGGCTGGAGATAGACCGAGATCCACAGCGACCAGCAACAGCGAGGGTAGACATCAAGACCAATGCAGGAGACATTTGCGTATGGTGCGGAAGCGTTGGCAATATAGCGGTTGTAACGCATAATACCAGCAACAACGACAGCGAGAGACTGGAGGAAGCCATCGAGGGTTGTCTTAACTATCAAGACGTAATGTACGATTGGCTGGAGGAGAACAGACAATACGCAGTCCTAGAAAAAGACCCGATGGACGCATTCGAGGAAAGCAGGCTCGACAGTCTCATGTCTCTACTGATATAAACCACATGATTTTGTGTAAAATTATATGATTTCCCTACAGCGGTAGGGCAGGGCGCACGCAAAACTCATACCAGTTAGTTATTTAGTTAGTAAGGTTATTAAATTAATTGTTTTTTTATTGATTTGTTTTTTTATTGATATGCTACAGATATGCGGAAACAGCGTGTGCCCTATAACGGAAGGGCGTCCACCAGCAGCAGGATAGGGTGGGGTAAACTTAGGACATACTGGGGTTCGAATCCCCAGCCTTCCACTAGAGTTAATGAAAAATAAGTCGAACAATAAAAAGAACGAATTATGGAAAATGAAATTATTCAAGTAAGCGGTGGCGAAATGCTGGAAGCCATCAACCGCTCGGAGATTGACGGACAGATTGCCACAGCGCACAAGTTCCCGAGAGACATTATGCAGTGCAAGCAGAATATGGTAGCACTTGCAGCGATGGACGATGACGTTGCATACAACTGCTTCTACCACCTGGAGCGCAAGGGAAAGGACGGACAGATTTCCGTTATCGAGGGTCCCAGCGTGAGATTCACCGAGATTATATCGGCTTGCTGGAAGAACCTTCGCATCGCAGGACGCATCATCGCCAACGATGGAAAGACCATCACAGCGCAGGGTGTCTGCCACGACCTCGAGAGCAACGTAGCCTACTCCGTTGAAGTTAAGCGAAGCATATTGACATCGAAGGGATACACCTTCTCTCAGGACATGCAGGTTGTTGTCGGCAATGCAGCCGTTGCAATCGCACAGCGTAACGCAATCTGCAAGGTAGTTCCGCAGGTTCTGATTGCAAACGTAGTCAAGGAGGTGCAGGCGAAGGCACTTGAGCACATCAAGCAGACTGGCGTCAAGAGCCAGTGGAAGAGCTGTATATCCTGCTTCCAATCATACCTGGTTACAGACATTATGCTGCTTGACTACCTGGGCAAGAAATCAGCAGAGGAAGTCACGGCAGAAGACATTCAGAAGCTGGGAGGAGTGTACAACGCCATCAAGGAAGGCACTACCACCGTAGAGGAGACCTTCAAGAAGCCGAAGCAGCAGGAAGCCATCGCACAGCAGGCGCAGGCAGCAGCCGAGAGCGCACAGCAGAAGGCAGAGAAGGCAATGAGCCGTAGCCAAGGAAAGACTGGCACAGCAGCGAAGAAATAAGTTATACGTTTGCCCGAACCGCCACGGCACAACCTATTGGGTGGGCTCCAATCATAACCTACCAAGGGAAGCCGTGGCAACTTTTAATAAACATTCAGTAAAAATTATGGCAGAAAAAGACAACAATCAGAGATACAAGAGCACCATCGACAAGTACTTTGCTCAGACAGCGAAGGCATATAAGACATGGGCAGAAGAAAACAAGGAGGAGAGAAACTTCTTGCAGATTGCGGCAGAGTGCACTGGAGATGAAGACGAAGAAGGACACCAAGGCTTCGATTTCCATATTGCTTATTCCTGCCAGCCTAGATTCATAGCAAGCGGACTCGCTCAGACAATGCAGAAGGACGAATGCCTTCGTGATATTATTATTGAAGCAGCAAGAAGATTCCTTATCACTAACGAAAGAAAAATGAAAGACAATGAAACAAGTAATTAAATACAAGAACAGAGAGGAGTGGTTGCAGAACCGCTCGAAAGGTATTGGTGCATCAGAAGCAGGCACGGTACTCGGTTTAAACCCATGGGAGACCCCATACCAGCTGTGGAGACGCAAGAAGGGCATCGACCCACCAAAGGTGGAGAACTTCGCAATGGTTGCAGGACACCTGCTTGAGGATGCAGTGGCTCAGTTCTACAAGCGAGAGAGCCATTGCCACATCATCAAGGCAAGCACGGACGACTACACCATCACGAACACCGATGCACCATATCTTAGGGTAAGCCCAGACCGAACCTTCTGGAGAGTTGGAGCAACGCACAACGAAGCCAGCAAGAGCATCCTCGAGTGCAAGACCACGCAGATGCAGATAGATGCAGACGACCTTCCTAAACACTGGTTCTGTCAGCTACAGATGAACCTCGGAGTTGGCGAATACAAGGATGGAGCACTTGCCTGGCTGACAGCAGGCAGGGAGTTCGGATACCGTGACATCGACTTCGACCCCGAATTCTTCGGATGGATGAGGGACGAGATAACCAAGTTCTGGCTTGACTATATCGTTGGAAACCAAGAGCCGCCAGCATACAGCGCACAAGACGTTCTTTTGAAGTCACCACTGCACAAGGCAGGAAAGGAGATAGAAGCCACTGCAGAAGTCGGGGACATGCTTATCGAGTTGAAGGACATCAAGGAGAAGAGCAAGACGCTGGAGAACCGACAGAAGGAGATAGAGGACAACTTGAAGCTATTCTTCGGGGACGCAGAGAGCATCGTGGACGGAAACGGAAAGACGCTGGCAACGTGGAAAGCACCGAAGCCATCCGAGAAGTTCGATGCGAAGGCTTTTCAGACAGACCATCCGGAGGAATGCGCAGCGTACATCAGGCAGGTGCAGGGAGCACGAAGATTACTTATCAAGTAAAATCAGGGCTTATGGCTAGCATTTCAATATCAAAGACTGACCTAAGAAATATAATTTCCCAACTGGAGAAATATATTTCCCTAGGTAGGAAAGTGACAGCACCGACCGACACAAGCCAGCGGAACAGAATCCGCATGGCTACCGTGCTCAAACGGAAGCTGGAAAAGAAATTATCATTATCGGAATAAAATCATGAACGATTCATTTATCTTATACACATCATACTACGCTCTCATCGAGGGACTGACCGATGAACAGCTCGGACAACTTACGAGAGCGATATTTCTCTACGCAAGGGATGGCAAAATCATAAAGCTAGACCCAGTGGTACGTATGGCTTTCGTTTTCATTAAGGACAATATCGAACGCAATCAAGACAAGTATCAAGCCAAGTGCGAGAAGAACAGACAGATTGCACTAGAAAGAGAAAGAAAAAAGCGAGAAGCAAGAGAAAAAGCAGATAACACGAACGTGCACGAACGTTCACGAACGTGCGAAAATAACACGAACGTGCACGAACGTTCACCTTATGATAATGATAATGATAATGAATATGATAATGATAATGATGTTTCTAAAGAAACAGATAATAATATACCTTCTAAAGAAGGTTTGTCAATTTCGGAAAATCCGAAAGTTGACCCAGCCAGACGATGCGCCAAGATTGATTTTGCGGCTATCAAGGAATACTGGAACACCAAGCATGACCAATCGGGCAGCGCAATGCGAAGGCTTACCTTGATGAGCGACCAGCGAAAGAGCAACGTGCGTGCAAGGATAAGGGAATACGGAGGGGACGTTCAGAAGGTCTACAAGGCAATCGACAAGGCAATGGAGAGTAACTTCATGAACGGCAAGAACGGCAAGGGATGGGTTGCCAGCTTCGACTGGATGATGTGCCCTTCAAATTTCCCAAAGGTGCTTGAAGGCAACTACGACAACGAGCAGCCAGCAGGAAGCCAGCAGCCGCAGGCAGCAGCCAAGGCGCAGGATCCAGCGGCAACGGAAAGACCGAGCATCGGTGAACGCTACGAGCAAGCCAAGCACCAGCAGCCAGCGAGCCAGCAGAGCCGAGACGACAAGTTCAGATGGGTAATACAGCAGAACCTGGACGACTTGAAGAAGAATCCACGGAACAAGCCAGCCAAGGATTCACTGGCAAGATTCTACGAGCATGGAGTTCTGCAGCGGCTTGGCATCGACTGGAAGCCCGAAAAATAACGAATGAGGGCAAAATAAGCCGCTCTGAGACGTTTTCACGCTTAGTGCGGTAAATTATAGGCAAACAGAAATTTAAACGCTTAAAACGAAAGAATTATGGCAGAATACAATAATCAGAGCATTGACATCGACCTTGAGGAAGTGTTCAACGGTTTATCGAATAAAGGTCAAGAGGAATTTCTGATTGACATGTTCAGTAACTTATTTGACGAAGAAAGCAGATATAATGTTGTAAATGACAATATGTCGTATCTTGAATACGATACTGCTGCCGACATCATTGTTGACACATTCGAGAGTATGAGCAGTTATGATAAAAAAGATATTGCCGAGCGCATCGCAGACGCTCTGACACCTGAGCAGCGTGAGGAACTTATTGAGCACATGAAGGAGGGATAGATATGGCAGAAGAGGAATTAATATTCCACGAATGCAGAGCCGCAGGGCTTGTATTCAAGACCGTGAGTGAATGGACTGACTGGTTGAAGGAAAACAAGTACGACATCAACATGCCAGTGGCAGAGCATGACGGATTCAAGTACAACATCAACGATGTATGCATCAATCCACACATCATGGAACGCAAGGCAGACACCGGGTCATACTGGGCAGTGAAGACCGCCAACACTCAGTACGGATGGATATGGGGCTATGACATCAGTATTTCAAGCTGCGGCAGCGGAGCTCCTGCAGGCTATCCAAGCCGATACGACAAATCTGCAATATTCTTCGAGACTGAAAAGAAGGCATTGCAAGATGCTCTCAGCTTCATCATACGACAGATGGAGAACAGAAAGCAACAGACCAAGGACACAAAGGTTCTTGCATGGATTGCCAAGAAGGAGCGCATGAACATCATCCATACACAGATGGAACTCTTCGGAAAGGAGGTGGAGAAATGAAAAAGATAGAAATCATCACGGACGACCACCGCCACCACGTATACATCGGCGACATCGACTTCTGGCTCGACACCCTGGAGCTTGTGGAACTGTATAAGAAACTCGGACACGTAGAACCGTAAAAGCAAAAGAATATGGAAATGAACGAATTCAATTGCAAGATGGCAATCAGAGCAGCAGAGCTGGAGCAGAAGATAATCAAGCTGGCGAAGCTGACAAAGAAGGAGAAGAATGGAGAGAGTATTTCACTCCTAAACTCCTTCATCGACCTTCAGTATTCGCATAGTAAGGCTATGGGCGTTGCATTGAAGATACTCCAGACCAAAGAGGTTTCAGATGCATACATGACATCCCAGCTTGCCTGCTTAGACTTTATCGAGACCGTGGCAGACGGAATAATAAAGACGGTTGAGAATCACAATAACAAGAATAACAAACAATAAAAACATTCAGATTATGGAACAGAAAGATTTTGATATTTATGAGATTTTGAAGGGCATGCCCGATGGTACTCCACTTTACACTCCACTTTGCGGAAATGTTGAGTTAACCTCAGTTGCAGCAGACAAGGAGAAAGCGGAAGCAATCTGGACTGAGGACAAGAACGGAGAGTACGCATTTGACAAGAACGGCAGATGGATGAATGGAGGAGAAGTCCTTCTTTTCCCATCAAAGGAAATGAGAGACTGGAGCAAGTTCTTCAAGAAGGGAGACGTGCTTGAGTTTATAGGAGATAAGAAAGCACAAGGAACCTGCACATTCGAGAAATTCGAGGATGAGACGAAGATGAAGTTTCTAGGAGTATACCTCAAGGAGAAAGAATGTATCTACACAAGTCATGGGACTTTCAGAACAGCCGATTGGGTCAAGAGCGATGATCCAGCAGAATATATCCGATTCGTTGAAGAGCGACTCGGTGGCAAGCTGAACCTCGAAACCCTGCAGATTGAGAAGCCAGCGTTTGAAATCGGAAAACTTTATGTTTTCGATGAGCAAGACGAGGATGGAAATATAACTGTAATCGGAAAGCTCATCGGCAAGGACGAGAGCAATGGCACGTTGACATTCGGAACACAGTACGAAATTGAGACCGAGAATTTCGTGACCGACCAGACCTTCGACATTAACACCAGCCTACACAAGGAACTGCGAGAAGCAACAGAGAACGAAGTCGAACTGTTCAACAAGCATTATGCCATATGGAAGAAAGAGAATGGAGCGAAGGAGCAGCCATCCTTCAAGCCTTTCGACAAGGTGCTGGTAAGGTTCGGAAAACAAAAGTGGATACCAGCGTTCTTTGTACGTGACCTTGGAGAGGACTTTTCTGCGAGATTCAACGCCTTGCCTATCAGCATAGGTACTGCAGCATGCTTCACCAGCTGCATCCCATTCGATGGGAACGAGAACATCGCATTCACTGACTACGACATCGAGAATTTACCATTCTAGTGGACGTATGGCGAGCGAACTGTGCAAGGCTTGCGAGGAAGGGAGAAACTGCATCAACGGCAGGTACTGCCTACCTCGCAGGCAATATGTTGAACACCAAGACATCAAGGAATGCAATGGGACAGAGGAAGAAATTCACGGACAAGGAACTCGAGGAGCGCAGGCGTGAGCGAAGACACAGATACTACATGCTGCACCGTGAGGATTTGATGAAGAAGAACCGAGAATACAGAAGGGCGCACCCCGAGAAGGTAAAGGAGTATTGCAGAAGGCAGCAGGAAAAGCGAAGGGAAAAGACTTCTCTGTACAACCATGAATATTACTGCAAGCACCGACAGAGAATGCTGGAGTACGCCAGCAACTGGCGAAGGGAGCATCCCGACAAAATCAAGGAATACAACGACAAGCAGAAGAAGCTGAGAAGGATTAAAGCCGAAAGGAAGAAGCTGGAAAGAATCAATCCGGAAGTGCAGGCTTCAATCTTCCGAGACCCAAAGGCGGCACAGCACTTCAAGTGGCTTGCAGAACGTGTAAGGAAAAAGAAGGAGCAATCCTTGAATCACAGCAAATAAGTTTTTAACCAGCTGGGCAGCGTTGATGGCATGCCCACTCTAAACAAAGAAAGCGAGGTGGAACATGAAGAAATAAACAGACAGACAGTATAGGGCAAGAATCCCATGTGAGAATTTTCTTGCTATTATATTAAATCCAAAATCCAAAGAGGGAGTGTTTGCAGAATAAACTCGTTCAATATATGATATTCACCTATTTGCAAATCTCTGCAATCACTCCCTCGATTTTTTCGTTTCAAGCCAGCAAGACAATGAAAGGAGAAGGGACTATAGGGTAGAGGATAGGAATATTAGGGAGCTAGCGCACAAGCGCACACAAGCGCACGCACACGCACGTAGGACTCCTAAACCCGAACAACTACCCACAGACACAGAGATAACGGCTTAAAACGAAAATTTCAAGAAAATAACAGAAAAAAAAAGAAAATAAAAAAATAAAACGAAAGTAAAACACAAGAAAACGAAATGGAAAAAGGAACAGTTATAATCGGAATCGACCCAGACAACCAGGAAAGCGGAGTAGGTGCAGTCTACGATGACAGAAAGTTTCTAGCCTACAAGATGAACTTCCCTGCTTTGATTGACTACATAAGGGCAATGAATGAAAGCCAAAAGAAGGTGAAGGTCGTTATTGAAGGCGGCTGGCTCAACAAAAGCAACTGGCATGTGCTAAGTAAATTCATGACAGCAGTCAAGGCAGCAGCAATCGGACGCTCTACCGGAATGAACCATCAGACCGGAATCTTAATCGTTGAGTGCTGCAAGCATTATAATATCCCATACGAGATAATAAAACCTTTGAAGAAGTGCTGGAAAGGCAAGGACGGAAAAATCACGCAGGACGAACTTGCTTATTTTGTAAGCGCAGGAGAGAAATTGCCGAGAATGAACCAAGACCAGAGGGACGCACTTCTACTCGCATGGGTATGCGCAGGATTCCCAGTCAGAGTGAAGCCGAAGAAACCGCAGACAACCATGCAGAAGACCATCAGAGCCTTTGATTGATAAGACAAAAACGAAGTGTTGGAAAAAGTTAAAAGTGTGCGAAGAACGAACAACTAAAGCGAAAAAGTCGTATCTTTGCGCCAATGTTTACCAAATAAGCATTAATTTCGAACTTAAAACAAGAAGAAAATGAAAACAGAAGAAATTGCACTATCAAGAGTTGTGGAGAATGAGGAGAACCCGAGAACCATCACCACGGAGAAGTTTAAGAAGTTGGTGAAGAGCCTTCTCGTATTCCCTAGAATGCTGACCATTCGCCCTATTGTTGTTGATGAGACGATGACGGTGCTTGGTGGCAATATGCGCATTCGTGCCCTCAAGCACATCGTTTCTATGGATTGGGATACCCTGCGTTTTACTATCAGCGATGGCGAGAAGTTCACTCAGGGCGAAGTTGATGCGCTCTTGAAGTACTGGGAGGGCTGGCGCAAGAAGCCAGTTGCAACCATCGTGAACGCAACTGACCTCACCGATGCACAGAAAAAGGAGTTTATCATCAAGGATAATGTGGGCTTCGGAGACTGGGACACGAATATGCTGGCGAATGCCTGGAATACCGACCTTCTTAAAGATTGGGGTATGGAAGACTGGCAGCTGGCAGGTTTTGAAGAAAAGAAGGAGGATAAACTACCCGAGGAGTTACAAGGCGTAGACCTTACACCTGACGACCTGCCCGACATACAAGGCGATGACGAAACGGAGAAACAGAGAATAATCATCGTTTACTCCAAGGAGCAGGAGGATTATCTAGCCGCTCTGATTGGAGTTGCTAAGATAGACAAGGTTGTTTACAATTTAGACGAGCTAAAGAATGGAGATAGAAAGTAACTTCGATGCTAAGTTGCTTACCTCTATAGCTAGAGATTCAGAAAGCAAGCAAGCCGTGAAAGACGTCTCATATGCGAGCTATATTACCTACAAGAGTAAGGCGAAACTATATTGCGAGCATACAGATAATAGTTTTATCATCGGAACTCTTTGCAAAAAATATTTTCGCATCATCGGTATGGCTACACGCTCCAGCCACAAGCATCAAGGGCTTGCTAAAAAACTTCTGAATAGAGCGATTGAGTTTGCTAAGCAATGTGGGTATAGTCGTGTTTATACAAGGTCGCACGACGGCAAGGACTTCTATCTAAAATTTGGGTTTGAGGTCATTGGAGACCGTGGCGGCGATTCACTTCTGATTAAAAAAATATAATGATATGGCTTATTATCAATCACCAAGGTGGACGGCTGAAATTGCAGATTGCTCAATGCCGATGACCTTTGATACTTATAGCAATTGCTCCTTCGGGTGTATGTATTGTTTTGCTCAGTTCCAACGTGGTATTGGTGGCGGAAAGGAAGGTTATGCTCATAAGGAAGTCAATCCAGTTAACGTTGAGAAAATAAAAAAAATGTTCACCGAGCCCGACAAATATGCTGGTCAGTTTGCCGAATACATCAAGCAAAGGAAGGTCATGCAGTGGGGTGGAATGAGCGACCAGTTCGATAACTTTGAAAGGAAGTACGGAAAGACGCTCGAATTGCTTAAGTTCTTCAAGGATATAGATTACCCTCTGTGCTTCTCCAGCAAGGCTACATGGTTTACTAAAGACAAGCGCTATATGGACTTGATCCGTGGTCAGAAAAACTGGAATTTTAAGTTTTCGATAATCACACTAGATGAGCGCAAGGCGCATATTATCGAACGTGGCGTAGATTCTCCAGAGGAACGTTTGAAAGCTATCGAGAGAATTGCTAACGCTGGAGCTGGGGGGGGCGACATTAAGATTGCGTCCTTTTATCATTGGAGTAAGTACACCATCTTATCTTGATCTAATCAAGGCTGCATCGAATTGCGGAGCCAGCGCATTGAGCACAGAGTTCTTTTGCGTTGAGGAACGAAGTCCTACGCTTAAGGCTTTTATGCCGAAACTGAATGAACTTTGCGGCTTCGATGTAATGAAGTTCTACAAGAAGTATAGTGTATCTTGCGGCTACCTAAGACTGAACCGAAAAGTTAAAGAACCATTCTTCAAGAATATGAAGGAACTTTGCGAGGAAGTAAATATGAGATTCTATGTATCTGACGCTCATTTTAAGGAGCTATGTAACAATGGCAGTTGCTGCGGACTTCCTTCTAACTGGAACTACTCTAGGGGTCAGTGGTGCGAAGCCCTTCAGATTGCTAAGAAAAATGGTATCGTAACTTATGCGGAAGTATGCAATGATATACAAATCCTGCATCAATACCAATGGGGTCGGGCGCAAGGATTTAATTGTAATTCTTCGGAAAAAAAGGCTCACTTCTACGGAATGACGATGGCGCAGTACATGCGTTGGCTATGGAATAACCCTCAAAATGGGCAAAGTCCATACAAGTTATTTGAGGGAGCGCTAGTTCCTGACGGCAAAGATGCGGATGGAAATTTTATCTATAAGTATAACGGAGCCAAATAAGGCTCGCAGTTGCGTTGAAATTGTTTAGGTGGGCAATTTGTTTACCATGCAAAGAAAACGCAACTTGCGTTGATTTTAATAAAAATAACTATGCCAAAAGGTAACAACAACAAGCATCGAGCGCAGAAAATCGACATCGAGAACCGCTTGCAGATTATCGCACCCCTATACCGCAGAGGTTGGACGGAGCGAGAAATCACGGCAGAGGTGAGGAAACGGCTCGACAGACCGAAATACAATCAGGCACACTGCGACATTCAGCGGTTATTGAAGGAGTGGAGGGAAGAAAGACTGACCGACACAGACGAGAAAATAACCAGCGAGGTGGCAAGGTTGAAGCTGGTAATACGTGAAGCGTGGGAAGCCTGGGAGAAATCCAAGGAAGACTACCACTTGCAGAAATCAACCCAGCATGGACTGCCAGTCGTAGATGAGCGAGGAAAGCAGATTTCCATCGAGACCGTCAAGGCTATAATGAACGATGCAGAGAAGCGAGGATTCGGAGAACCAAGATACCTCGACATCATCATCAAGGCAGAGACGCAGATTTGCAAGCTGCTCGGACTGGATAAGGTCGTTCTAGACTTGAACGCAGGCTTCCAAGGCGGCATCGAGGTTCGATACGTCAACTCTGGACACCAGTGTGCATCCAGCGAGCAGGAAGTAATCGAGCGTGAGGGATTGGACGAAGAATAATTTAACCATAATTTTGTTTTAAGTTTTATTGTTTGAAAGAATGGCACTATTTGACGTTATTGGTGAACTGTATGAGCCGAATGCGGACGTGAAGCCAAGGTTTCTAGTTAACCAAGGCGGTACGTCCTCGGGGAAGACATACACCATTATTCAGCGTCTTATAGTGCTTTCTTTTGAGCACCCCATGGCAATTATCACGGTGTGCGGTCAAGACCTTCCGAACCTAAAGGTGGGAGCCATGCGAGACCTCGACACAATCCTGCACACAAGGGCAGAGCTGCTGGACTGGTTCAAGAACAACAAGAGCGACAGCAGCTACCGTGGCAAGAACGGTTCAATCATCGAGTTCAAGAGTTACCAGGATGCGCAGGATGCGAAGAACGGAAAGCGTGACTATCTGTTCGTTAACGAAGCGAACGGTGTGCCATACGAAGTGTTTTGGCAGCTTGCCATCAGAACCAGAAAGCAGGTGTTCATCGACTACAACCCAAGCGCAAGGTTTTGGGTACACAACAACATCATCGGCAGGGATGATTGCCGATTGATCCTGAGCGACCACCGAAACAATCGATTCCTAACTAATCAGGAGCACAAGAAAATTGAAGAGATTGACGACCCCGAACTTTGGCGAGTTTACGCTAGAGGATTGACTGGAAAGATTACCGGACTTATCTTCACAAACTGGGGCATCGTTGACAATCTGCCACCAAGGGAGGAATGGAAGATGGATTGCAGGGGTATGGACTTCGGATTCACCAACGACCCGACAGCACTGGAGCACGTTATACTTGCGCATGGGGAGCTTTGGGTTGACGAGGAAATCTACCAGCCCGGATTGACGAACGAAGACATCGCAGACCGATGCAAGGAAAACGGACTGACAAAACGAGACCTTATCATTGCTGATTCGGCAGAGCCTAAGAGCATTCAGGAGATACACAACCGAGGGCTGTGGATAATACCAAGCACCAAGGGAAAGGACAGTATCAACAACGGTATAGACATATTGAAGCGTTTCCGCATCAACATAACCAGACGAAGCCACGGCATCATCGAGAACATGCAGCAATACAAGTGGAAGAAGTCAAGGGATGGAGAGACAACGAACCAGCCTATAGACGCATTCAACCACGGCATAGACGCAATACGATACGTAGCCTTGAAGAAGTTATCCGTTGCGAGCCACGGAACGGCTAGGGCGCACGTATTGAGACAATAACTACGACAAAATTATAAAGCGTATGGATATTAACACTACATTCAAGTATTGGCTGGCAGTTGCTAGGCACACCAGCTACAAAATCGGCAAGCAGCCACGACCAGCATTTGTCGGAGGAAAACAAGTGCCCGACAATCTCAACCAGCTATCCATCGGGCAGCTTATTGACCTTTCCCAGCTATCAGACAGCGAGGAAAGTCTGTATCAGATAGTGACAACCGTCCTCGGTCTGAGCCACAAGGAAGTGGAGCAGGCTAGGGCGGTTGATGTCGTTATGCTCATCGGCTGGGTAACATCAGAGGTGGAGCGCATCAACAAGCTATTCGAGAGCACAGACACAGCGAAGCCAACGAGACTTGAGAAGGAAGCAGGAATCGACACCCTGCGATTTGGCTTGTTCGGTATGCTCGACTGGTATGCGGTAAGGATGGGCATCAGCGACCATGACCAAGTATTGAAGACACCATGGCTGCGCATCTACAAGTGCATGGAGATGGACAACAAGAGAAGCGTGTACGAGCGGAACCTGCAGAAGTTGCAGGCAGAGGAAATGAAACGTAAATCCAGATAATTATGGCAACAATCAGAGAAACATTGAAGCAGCTGGCAGCAGACACGCTACCAGACTACACCTACCTATTCGAGGACTGGGACACAGCGGACACTAAGCTGGAGAAACTGAACTATCCGGCAATCGTCTGCATCATACCAGCCAGCGGAACGACAGAGATACGAAACGGCAGAGTATACGACACCGTGAACGTAGCCCTGGCGTATCTCGACACCGTACCGAGAGGAGCAGAAGGAGACGACAATGGAGAGTGCATCGACCGAATGAAGGTGGCAGGGGCAAGGATGATACGAGCCATCAACCAGTCGCACCAGTTCGAACCATTGGAGGGGCAACAGTACTACGAGACCATCATCGAGCGTTTGAGCACGATTGTGTCTGGCGTAATGTACTCCCTTCAACTTACACAGAGCATAGGAGGGTGTGAAGTATGAGCAAGGGAGGAATACAATTTGACCCAAAGGCGGCATCGCTCATCATGCGTGAGGAAGTGGAGAGAGCAAGGCAACTTATCATCAACCACATACGTATCAACGGACAGAACGCATCAGGGCGCACCATAGCGAGCCTAAAGGTGGAGCAGCCCAGCGAGGAAGAAACCATTCTCTGGGGACACAAGCCATTCGGGGTTCTCGAAACCGGACGAAGGGCAGGCAAGATACCATACGGATTCCGTGGAATCATCCGGCAGTGGATGAAAGACAAGGGACTGCACGGAACACCAATCCCCTATAAGACCAAGCGACCGCACAAGTATACACCGCAGGAGCGTGGAGACATGAGCATGGCAGGGGCAATCGCCCACACAATCGCCACCAAGGGTTCTAGACTGCACCGCACTGGCGGCAGGGCAGACGTATACAGCAACGTAGTGCCCGACACGATGAAGCGGTTGGGGCAGCGACTTATTTTCTTAATCCACCAGTCGGTGGGAAGTATAAAACTTAACAATGAGACGGTATGAGACAGACAACGATAAACGCTATCACGATTAATTATGCGGACGCTGTAGGCTTCGCTTTCCTTCCCTGCATCATTAAGGCGAGCGGCTCGGGCGTTGCGAGCATCGAGACAACCATCAGCAGGGAGACAAGGGCGCACACGTACAGCGTGGAAGCATTTGCAGATAACTGCATCATGGACTATCGGGAATATGTGCAGGCACTCTTCGATGGCATCAGCTTCGGGAACCTCGACTACAGCAGGGAGAGCCAGAAGAGCAACCTCGGAGCAACATTCAATATTTCCGTGAAGGTAAAGAACAGCGATGGGAGCAACATTGCGATATTCAGCTACACTACCTTCTACGTTTGGGGAGCGATGAGGGCAGGAGAGACGTGGAACGGACGCAAGAAGCTGACATGGTTCACTCATTTCCCATTCTCCTTTGGCATTTATATGAGTGAAGCTGACGACCTTCTTGTATATGCGGACGGTAGGATAACTAGCAAGCTGATAGAGCTCGCTGGGCAGGGTATTTATGAAATTACCAGCAAGGTATTGAAGGCAGGAGCGAAATCCTACTCCATCAAGGACTATGGAGGGAATATACAGCAGGCGACATTCGACACGACATTCGATTTCACGTTCTATTTGAAGACCAGCAGCATGTACACAGAGCTTGCATCAATCAAGGCAGACAACACGGAAAAGGGCATATACCTTCGCTGGGTTGACAGACATGGATTTTACCGCTACTGGCTATTCACGCAAGGCGATGAGAGCAGGGCGATAAGCAGCGACACCAGCTTCCTGCGCAACAACCTCGGAGAGTATGACGATACGATATTCGGCTATCTCGGAGCGAACGGAAGAAGGCAAGGATACGGCAGGGAGGACACCATACCACTTTGCGCACCATTGGTAGACAGCGAGACGTTCGACTTCCTGCAAGACCTGACGAGCAGTCCAGTCGTTGACATGTACCTCGGCAGCAACAAGTGGCAGAGCGTGACAATCAAGGCAGGAACGTACACCAAGACAACAGCAGAGTTGCAGGATTTCGTCTGCAACCTGGTTATTAACAACACACAGATTCAGCAGCTATGACAGACCAGCAACTTTACATAGACGGTGTTCTTATGGATATGAGCGAGGAATCGGCAATCACGCTCGACATCAAGAGCAACCTTTTCCGTGACATCACGAAAATGACCGCCAACACGACATACACCATCAACCTTCCAAAGAGCGCACACAACATGGCGGTCTTGCAGTTTGCAGGGAAACCGAGCACCAGCAGCAAATACCCCTATATTTTCCACACAGCACGTTTTTTCCGCAATGGATTGGAGATTATCCGCAGCGGCAGGGCAAGCATCCTCAGCGTCAAGGAAACCATCGAAATTTCGATTTATTGGGGATTGTTCCAAGCACTGGAGACACTCCAATCGTCTGATTTGAAGCTGAACGAGCTGAATTGCACGAAGTATATGCGTTTCAACAGATCCAACAGCTACGACACCTACGAGAAGGCAATATCGGAGGGAGTTTTCTACGGAAGCTATGACACGGCAGCGGTCAAGAAATCAAGCGAGGAGTGGCAGGGATATGACCGAAACGTTGGAGGAAACAGCGACACGACATACTCGCTCGTTGACGGTAAGATAAGAACTGGAACAGCGGTCGGAAATTACGTTTCTGGCGAGGTGTTGAATGATGATACCTACCGTTGCGCCATCATACCATTCACGGCAGGTATGAGGGCGACCATCGACAGAGTTCTAGGAAAGGGCGACTACCGAACATGGGCAATACTAGACAGCAACAAGAACGTAGTAAGCCTTGCTGCGGAAGCAGGAACATACGAGACGGAAACCAATCCGACCATAACAGCACCCGACCCTATTTTGTCAACGGCTATCGGTGCAGGAACACTTTGCGCCAGCGGAAACACTAAATCGGCAATGACGACAATTAATATCCGGTTTGCCCTGAAGGATGGAGCACCAGCAGGGCAGGTGGAATACGGAAGCTACGACCCATCCACTGGCTTTGCAGAAGCATGGGGAGTGGAAGAGGTTCCAGCAGACAAGGGTGGAACTGAAATAACGGTTAACATACACAATTATAAGCAGGCAGGAAGGCTCGTATACGTGAAGCCATCAAAGGACGGAATGCTCTACTGGATAGCAGGCGCAGGAGCGGAAAGCAACTACTACGTATCGGGTGGCACTCAGCACAAGACATCGAGTTCTGCACCATACAGCGTTATGTACACCAGCGAGAGCGAGCCTTTCGATGTAGACCTGCAAGCACCAGCTACGGCAGCCTGGCTTGTCATTAACGCAATCAAGGAATACAGCACTGGTACAACCGTTCTAATCAAGAGCGAGACAGAGAACCGAGCGAGAACCAGCGAAGCACAGACTTATGCATTCGGTGGCGGCTCATTCGCATATCTGACGAAAGGGGCAATCCAGCCAAGTGTAACGGTGCAATATATCCTAGACCTTATCACGGCACAGACTGGGGTTGAATTCGGATGGAGCAAACAAGCGAAAGAGACCATCAAGGGACTTGCTGTCCCACTGATTACAAGGAAGGCAGATGCGCAGACGGTAGTAGGCGACTTTGAGGGAACTTTCTTCTCAACAACGAACCTCGGTATTCTTGACTTCCAGCCAACGAGCCTATCGGACGTCTTCGATGGATTGGCGGTTGCGACCAGATACAGCCAGCTGAATGTAAAGATTGCCTGCACGATGATTTTTGATGTTCAGATGAACTGGTCGTGGGACGCATCGAAGGTAGACCCAGCACTCCATCGAAAATGGAGCTACGGAGGAGTGACACAGACGCAGGGAGTATACACGTACCCACCTTGTTACATCGAAATTAAGGTTGTATCAAAGCATACGAGCGACCAAGAGGAAAGCGAGTACACAAAGACCTACATTGCAGGCAGGACATCGGACGTTGAAGATGTTGATCCAACAGTAAGCGACACCAGCGACCAGCTTGTAGGAGGTAGATTCATACACCTTGCAGCAGGACGAGGGGAGATAGAACTTGAAGAGGGCGACATCGTGACCTTTGAGATGAAGCACCCGAAAAACCGGAGATTGAACGGATTGAGATGTTACAACGGACGGTTGTCTGCCAGCATCAAGCAGAGCGATGAAGTACCCTACGGTGGTAATTTCCCTATCGGCAAGAACCTGCCAGACATCAAGGTAACGGACTTTTTGAAGTGTATCTGTATTCTGACATCAACGTTCCCAAGCCAGCGGTTTATCGGTGGAAGACTTGCGTTTGCGGACATAGCGACACTTTGGGAAGCCAAGGCACAAGCGGTGGACTGGACGAAGAAGCTCATACCAAGCGAAGCCAGCAACCATCCAAGGCAGACAGATTTCAGCGTAGAGGAATATTGCCAGCATAATATCTACAAGTGGAAGGAAGACGATACCGTATACCAGCAGCACGATGCGGATATGACTGTAGACAACAAGACGCTGGAGTATACGCAAGACGTTTGTACGCTGCCATTTGCAGCCACGGACGGAAACCGAATACCGATATACGATTGGGAAAGCAAGCAATACACCATTGGCAGGACAGAGACAACGGTACAGACAGCCACAAAATACAAGGCATGCAAAGACCGCATCGTTAACCTTGTAAAGAGCGACATCGGCTATGCGGCTTTGTCTTTCAACATCAACCTACAGAGCATATTCGACAACAAACTGGAGAAGCTGAGAAAGACGGTTGCCAATCCGCATCAGATAACGGAACGTTTCAATCTTTCCGATTTTGAGATTATGAACTTTGACGAAACGAAGCCAGTGTACCTTGCCCAGTATGGAGCGTATTTTGCGGTTCTCGAAATCAAGACCACAAGCAGCGGATATTGCGAGGTTACAATGATAGAGTTGAACAACTAAAAGACAAAAAACTATGGTAAGTGAAGACGTACAGCAGATTCTTGACATCAAGGTCAAGTACGAGGATGCAATCTATGGCATCATCAGATACAAAGAGAAGATAGACCAGCTAAAGCAATCCATCAAGGACTTGCAGCAGCAGGAAAAAGACAACACCATATCGACAAACGAAATGAAGGTGCAGACGGAAGCCATCAACGCAACCATCAAGGAGTATCAGTACAACGTGCGAACCTTGCGGAAGGAGATCCAGAACAACGTGCGCACAGAGAACGAGCAGGAAGGCAGCTTGAAGCAGCTGCGTGCCCAGCTTTCAAATGCCACCAAGGCTTACGATGAGATGTCGAAGGCAGAGCGTGAAGGAGCAAAGGGGCAGGAACTAGCCAAGCACATCAACGAGATAACGGAAAAGCTGAAACTGGCAGAGGAGGAGACGCAACGATATTATCGCAACGTTGGCAATTACTACAACTCGATGATGCAAGCAGCAGATGACCTGCAGGGGACGGAGTTCTTTGGTATGGATATTGTCAATGATACTGGAATCGGAAAGGTTATGGAAATGGGAAAGTCAGTGGAAGACCTAAAGGTAAAGTTTGGTGCGTTGAAAAATACGGCTCTTTCATTATTGACCAACCCTTATTTCCTCGCCATGGCAGGTGTGGCTGGTGTCGGAATGGCATTCAAGTGGTGGTATGACTACAACAAGGGATTGATGGAAGCCACACGACTGACGAAGCAGTTCACCGGATTGACCGGAAACGAGATGAAATCCGTGCGCAACGAGGTTCTTGCGGTATCCAATACATTCGGTTTGGAATTCACGGAGACGATGCAGTCTGCTAATACGATGAGCAAGGCTTTCGGCATTTCCGTTTCTGAGAGTTTGAAAATTATGCAGGACGGACTTGTGAGCGGTGCAAACGCCAACGGAGAATTCCTCGATACGATTAAGGAATACCCGAGATACTTCAAGGAAGCCGGACTGAGTGCAGAGGAAATGGTGGCAATATCAACGCAAGCGACCAAGGAGGGAATTTTCAGCGACAAGGGTCTTGACACCATCAAGGAAGGAAATATACGACTGCGAGAAATGACAACCGCTACGGCTGCTGCACTTGACGGAATAGGCATTTCTTCCAAGCAAGTACAGACAGAACTGCAGAACGGAAGCAAGACAACATTCCAGGTTATGCAAGAGGTGGCTAATAAGTTAAAGGAACTCCCACAATCAAGTGCCGCTGTAGGCAGCGCAATTGCCAACATCTTCGGTGGTCCTGGAGAGGATGCCGGGATTGCTTATATCGAAATGCTCGGTAATATCGAACTTGATATGGACAAAGTGAAGGCAAAGTCAGGTGATCTCGCAAAGGCACAAGAAGACGAATTGAACGCAACCAAGGAATTGCAGGACGCAATGGCTTCTCTGTTTGATTACACCGGGGGTGGATTCGAGACCATGAAGGCTCAGTTGTCAACAATTGCAAAGAAATCACTTACAGCAGTTATCAATGGAGTTGTGCAGGCAATCAACTACTTCATCGACTGGTACAACGAGAGCCTTCTTTTGCGTGGAGTAATAAATCAGATAGGAACAAGTTTCCGCTTGGTGTGGAACGCCATAAAACTCGTATGCAATCTAGCGATAGACGCATTCAAGAGGATGGGCTTTCAAGCCAAGGGAATGCTTGATATTCTCGAAGGTATTGTTACATTCGACCTATCCAAGGCACAGAAGGGATTCAGGGAGATATTCGACATTTCCGGCACTATCAAGGAAGCATGGCATGACATCAAGAATGCTGGTATCGAGATAGGAAACTCATTCGCAGACGGATTCGAGAACACCGTGAACGGAAGACTGAACCACCTGAAACTTGCGAACCTAGACGGTGGAGCGACCAGCAGCGATCCAGTGAACGGAAACAAGGGAACGACACCAGCAGCCAAGGGCAGCACTGCCAAGACAAAGGCACAGAGATCCAAAGAGGAAGCGGAAGCCAAGGCAGAAGCAGAGCTCATGAAGAAGCAGGAAAAGGAATTGCAGGCACAAATTGCACTTATCAAGTTCCAGTACAACGAGCAAGTAATGGACGCAAAGAAGCGATACCTTGCAGGCATGTACGACAACGAGCGAGACTACAGCAACGACCTGGAGCAGCTGGAGAAGGACATGGTTGCAAGGAGCATTGACGAATACGTGTCGGCAGGACAAATCGGAGCGGAAAAGGCGCAGGAAATGCAGGCAAAGCTGCTCGACATTATGATTAAGGCGAAAGAGGACATCAAGAACCAAGCCAAGGAGATTGTGGACGAACTCAACAAGGAGTTCGAGGACGCAGAGAAGGCTCGCAAGGATGCGGACATCATGAACGGTGGCACTGGAGAGGAAGACGATGCTTCCAAGCTGGAGAGATACAAGGCTTTCCTTCAGAGCAAGCTGGACGCATACAAGGACTATGCAGCCGTTCAGGAGCAGTTGCAGAAGGACTTGAGCGATGCAGAAGTCAAGGAGCAGGAGGAAGCAAACAAGAAGAAGGCAGCTTTGCAGGAAGACCAAATGAAAATGATGGCAGATATGATACAGACCATGGGAGACGGTCTTTCCGAGTTCTTCGATAGCGAGGATAAATCACTTCACGCCTTCCTTAAATCTATGCTGACATCAATACTTGACGCAATCGAGATAGCGGTCAACGCCTATTTTGCCCAAATCCTCGCAAAGGAGATTGCAAGCAAGTCATGGGGAGGTGTTGCTAGTGCAGCAGCATTGATGGCACTGGTAAAGGCAGCGTTTGCAGGCGCAAAAGCACTCGTTAAAGGCTTTGCCGTTGGTGGATATGTTCAGGGCGCAGGCACTGGAACGAGCGACAGCATTCCAGCGAGACTATCCAATGGCGAGAGCGTAATGACCGCCAAGGCGACTTCGATGTTCAGCCCGATATTATCCGCATTCAACCAGCTAGGCGGTGGTGTACCTATTGTAGTGAACAACGGAGGAAGCAACATCGGCATGGATATGCTGGCGGCAGCAGTCGCTAGAGGGTATCAGATGGCTCCACAGCCAGTAGTGAGCGTTGAAGAGATAAACCGAACCCAGCGGAGAGTGCAGACTATAGAGAATATCGGTAGGCTATAAAGTGTAGTTATTTCATCAAGATTTGCGTTCTGAGCGGTTTTCAGTCGAAGGTTGTAAAGTTATACACCCAAGGCAATAAAATCCGCTTAGAGCGCAAAATTTCGTATTGTTTAGGAAAATTAACTGTTTGTGAGATAAACATATCGAAAATAATCGTATCTTTGCAGCGTTTTAAAACTTAAAAATTCACGATTCAATGGCAAAACTCAGAATATACAACGACATCGACAGCCAAGACAATAAGTTCTGGTATCAATGGTGGGGTGGAGATTGTGTGTGCTTTCAGGATATAGATGCTTTTGCAGCAAGCATACCCAAGGATGACGACACCATCGATATGCGCATCTTCTGCAATGGCGGTTCTGTGGTAGAGGGTTGGGCAATTTACGACAGACTGCGACAGAGCGGCAAGAAGATAACCTGCACCGTTGAGGGCAAGGCAGCATCCATGGCAACAATCATCATGCTCGCTGCGCCAAAGGAGAGCCGCAAGGCATACGAGAACGCTGCCTTCCTCCTGCACAATCCGTGGGTTCCAGGATGGTGTTTGGGCGACCAGCTGAACGCAAAGGACTTGAAGAACCAGAGCGAGGAAATGCAGATGTGGCAGGATAAGATGGTGGACGCATACGTAGAGCGGTGCGAGTGCGACCGGGAAGAGATTCAAGCCTTGATGGATAAGGACATCTTCATCAACACCAGCGAGGCTTTGCGCCTAGGTCTTATCAGCAGCACCGTTCCAGCACTCAGCGCAAGCGCATCTAAACGCAACATAGAAAATTTTATTAATTCAAAACAAAATCCAAAAGCAATGGAGAAGAAAACAGAAGTAAAGGCTTCTCTCCTCGACAAGATTCTCGCAAAGTTGGGCGTGAAGACACTGGAGGAAGCAGAGCAGGCGGTGGCAGAGCCACAAGCAAAGGTAGAGCCAAAGGCGATGGAACTCAACACAGCAGACGGACAGACACTGACCGTAGAGCGTGAAGAGGGAGATCCACAAGTTGGCGACAAGGCAAGTCCGGACGGAACGTTTGAAATGCCCGATGGCAAGACAATCGTTGTCGATAACGGTGTAATTACCGACATTCAGACCGCAGGCAACGAAGGAAATGAAGGCGGTGAAGGCGGTGATGGCGGCAGCGCATCAAGCACCGAAAACGACACCGTAGCAAAGTTGCAGAAGCAGGTATCAGCACTCAAGCAGCAGTTGAGCGACACCAAGGAAGCACTGGCAGGCGCACAGAAACTCGCAAAGAGCAAGGAGGATATGCGCATACTTAATGCAGTGAAGATGGCAGGAGGTGCTGAGAAAGTGTTGGCAGTCTACAGCAGCCACTACCAGCCAGCACAGCGACAGCCAAGCGGCAAGGGCGCAGGCGACAACGTGAACGCTGTCGAGGAAGGCAAGAACGCCATCAAGGAGAGACTTGCCAAGCTCCACGGCAAGCGCAAGAAGTAATCAATATTAACCCATTAAATCAGAAGAAAATAATGGCAGGATTTACAAAACAGCAGCTGGAGCACCTTACACTCCAGCCCGAAAACCTCGCAAGCATCAAGGATGCCGTGCAGGAGACCTTCTTCAAGGATGAGGATTTCTCTTTATTCGTTAACATTATGAAGGTCAAGAACGATGACCCTATCGCACTTATCGGTGAGATGGAAATGGTCGGCAAGAAGGGTGGCGGTTGCGACCCTACATACGAAGAGAAGGGAATCGCCAACTCTCAGAAGCGATGGGAACTCGGTCAGTGGGAAATCCCTATCAAGATTTGCTACGAAGCATTGAAGGGAACCATCGCAGAGTATTCATTGAAGACTGGTACAGAGATTGGAGACCTTACCAGCACCGACTTTATGACAATATACGCCGATGCACTCCAGCGAGCAATGAAGCAGATGATTTGGCGTTTCAGCTGGTTTGGCGACAAGGCGGCAGCACTGTCAGGTTCAGGTGGCGGCAAGCTGACAGCAGGGTCGGACGTTAACATGTTCAACGTCTGTGACGGTCTCTTCAAGCGCATCTTTACAGCCACAGCGACTAAGAACCATACCGCCATCGCAGCCAACAGCCAAGCCACAGCAGCAGCGCAGGTTTCAGAATTGCGAAAGAAGGGTGCAGCTACAACAGTCGTAGACACCATTTTGATGGACGTAGACACACGTATCATTGACGACAGCGATGCAGTTTTGCTTATGACACGCTCGCTGGCTGACGCATTGACCTACGACATCAAGCAGACATACCACGATATTATGCCGTGGGAAAAGGTTTTCGATGGCTTCGATGTAGCTACCTACAACGGAGTGAAGATTGCACGTGTCGGCATTTGGGATAGAATGATTAACGCATACGAGAAGGGCGAGACGAAAGTCAACCTTCCACACCGTGCGGTATTCTGCAATCCTAAGCAGCTCATGGTGGGTACTGACGCTGACGCACTCATTAGCGACCTCGACATCTTCTTCTCAAAGAAGGAACGAAGAAATTACATCTACGCAACTGGTAAGATTGGCACGGCTCTGCTCGAAGAGAACATGATCCATGCAGCTTACTAATCGCTCCAAATCTTTATCGAGTATTAAGTTCTTATGAATCCTCAACACCCACAAACGGTGTTGGGGATATAACAATTTTAAAACGAATTAATATGGCAACAACTTGCGAGAGCCTTATCGCCCAGGACATCATCATCCCTTGCGAAGACCAGGTAACGAAGGGACTGGAGGGCGATGGACTTATCATCAACCGAGACGACATTGACTTCACTAAGTGCGTTGTCGAAGGAAATACAATTAAAACATTGGTCTTGAAGACTGGCAAGAAGGCATACGCCATCAAGCAGGAAGGCAGCAAGCCATTCACTGGAACCAAGACCGAGTTGACCGTTGGCACGTATCGCAACAGCTGGAAGAACACAGTGGCAGTTGTGGTATTGGCGAACACACCTGACGTTTGCGCAAATATCATTGACGGACTGGCGAACGGAAAGTTTGTTATCATCCTTCGAAACCTCTCTAAGGGAACGGAAGGAAAGGCAGAGTATCAGGTATTCGGATATGCGCAGGCTTTGAAGGCAAGCGCAGGCGAGAACGACAAGTACTCAGACGATACCGAGGGCGGCTGGCTTATCACGCTGGAAGAGGAGAGCGTACCAAAGGCAGCTTACTTCTTCTTTGACACCAGCAGCGAGACAACAGCAGCCAAGTACGCCAGTCTGACAACAGCAGCCGCAGGAGGTTAAGCCATGACCTACGAGGAAGCAACAGCCAAGGTCAGTGAGTTGAAGGCACGTTTCGACAGACCCTTTGATGCAACCGACAAGGCAGTTATAGAAACTCTATATTTCGAGGTAACACGGAAGCGGTTTGTACCGACAACCTGCCAGCAGTGTTACCACGATGCTTTAATAGAAATTTATCTAAAACTCAAAAAAGAAAAGGCTATGCCAAAGCAATGTAATTACGCAATGAAGGCAGGCTTCATCATTTCCTGCCCCGATTTCTATAATGGTAAGATTTTCACCAATGAGAACCTGACCGACAAGGTAGCGCATGAATATCTGACGAAGTACCCACAGATGGAGAAATACTTCCAGAAGATACCAAGCGAGGAACTCATCGAGAACAAACAGCCAGCAGGCAGCAACAATAAGAAAGAACTCGACCAAGCAGAAAAAGCAGGCAAGGAAGAGTAACAAAACAACAAGTAAAACGACACAAGCAGTATGAACGTTAAGACAGTTAAGAAGCCAAAGCGAAGGGTTGATGTTGGCTACGTCAGCCGATTCAAGATGCAGGCATACGGATATGATAATCTATATCCGCAGAACCTCGCACGCATCACGGAAGCCAGCGGTACGGCAATGCTGTGCCTTAACCGATATGCCAGATTTATTGAAGGATACGGCTTCGACAGCGACATTCTAGCAGCGTTGGCGATGAACCAGCAAGGGGACACGGCAGACGATTTGTTGAGGAACGTTGCGCAAGACCTCGCACGCTTTGGTGGCTTTGCCCTTCATGTTAACTACAACGTTCTAGGGAAGGTGTCGAGCGTGAGCCACGTACCGTTTGAGAATTGCCGACTTGAAGAGACGGACGACAAGGGGAACGTGGCGCACGTCTTGTTGCATCCTGACTGGGAGCAGAAGAAAACGAGGAACGGAAAGCGGTTGATGTTGAACGAGAAGACTATAGAGCGCATCAACGTCTTCAACCCCGACCCCGACATCGTTCTTGAACAGATTGAGAACGCTGGCGGCATCGACATCTACAAGGGGCAGATTCTGTGGCAGAGCCTAGACGGACAGTTTATTTATCCTACAGCCAGCTACGATTCAGCAATCACGGAGATTTCGACCGATGAGGGACTTGGAAACGTGAAGATGCGAAACGTCCGCAACAACTTCCTCGTATCGTGTATGCTTGTAACAAAGAAGGGCGTGCCGAAGTTCAACGAGGAAGGCGAAGAGGTGGAGAGCGGACAGATGATTTCCGATGAAGACCTTTTGCAGTTCCAGGGGGACGAGAACACAGCGAAGATTCTTGCGGTCGAGGTGGAGAACGAGGAAGACGAACCGAAGGTTGTGGCTTTCCCTACGAAGAACTTCGACAAGGAGTTCAGCGTAACCGACAGCAGCGTTATCGAGCGCATATACGCACAGTTCCACCAAGAACTCTTCTACTCAATCCGTATTGGCAAGCTGGGATTCAGCGGACAAGTTATGCAGGACGCTTACGAATACTATGCAGGCGAAGTGACGATAGAGCAGCGTTTCATCGAGCGAGCCTTCAAGAAGATTTTTAACAGCTGGCAAGACCCAGCCATTCAGAACCTAGACCCCAAGATACAGCCGATGAAGTATATCAGCAGCGAGGTGGCAGGGAACAACACGATAGACTAATTGATTGAGCCTATGGGAGAACAAAGAAAACAACTTATCACGGTTGATCAGTTCCGGGAACTGGCACGACCGACCAGCACACACCTAGATGAGGATGAAGTGAACGCATACATTCGGGAATGCGAGGACACGAACATCATACCAGCCATCGGGTGGGAGCGGTTCAAGGCAGCGACCGAGCAGGGAGAGTGGGGCGATTCAGTATTGCCCGATTTCCAGCCTGCAACTTTCCTTGACGGTGGAGAATACACCACCAAGAAGGAGGGCGATTGCAGCCAAGAAGACATCAAGGTGCAGAAGTACACCAGCGGAATACGCAAGGCACTCGCTTATTTCACGTATGCGAGACTTTTTCGTTCCGATGGCACAATTATAAGCAGGGCAGGTGGAATGCGCCACAGAGACGATTATTCAGACCATGTTCAAGACGTTTCTAGCAACAAGCAATACAACGACATCATGGATATGGCAGAAAGATATTTATCAGATGCCCTTGAATACCTCAAGGCATTCACACCGAAAGGGGAAGTGAAGCCACAGCGAGGAACGAGGGCACACATTCACGCAATAGGAGATTAATATATGTCAACAATAAACGAAATTAAACAGCAGGCGGCAGCGGTCAAGAACGCTACGCAGGTGGGCGAGAACACAGCCGAGAGGGTAGGCGGTGCTCTCGCTGGTCTTGCGGAGATTGCAGAGCAGCAGGATTCTAAACTCAGCGGATTATCCGAGCGTCAGCAGTTCGTAGACAACTGTCTTCGTCAAATTTATGTAACTGATGCTGACTTTGAGAGTTACACCCCGATAAGTAACGGAACGTTAACTGAAAGCGGAAGGGGTGTTCTTAAAAGTGATGGTAGTCATGTGTTTTACGGAGATTACGAGGAAGACAAGCCAAGATGCTATAAGTTCAAGGATGATAGTCCGATTGATGGTATGGGTTCAAACCGTTACACATCTTTCCTTGTGAAAGCAAACCCAGGAGGTCTTGATGGTGATTTTGTAAACGCAATAGTTTGGAATAATAATAAAACGATTGTTTGGAAAGCCAAGCTGTCAAAAGGCTACTGGCAAATTTCTATCCCACACGGATATGAAATCGAGATTTACGGAAATGCTGCCAACAATGGAAAGAATGCACCAAAATACAAGACTGGGTTCTTCAACGAGAGTGAAA
>AVOA01004763.1_pt1 | contig 30774 bp, 41 predicted proteins | sample 80171 | NCBI WGS metagenome assembly AVOA01 (sample SAMN02954237, study PRJNA213161) | gut metagenome | biome: terrestrial; feature: piglet; material: feces; isolation source: piglet diarrheic feces | host: Sus scrofa | place: China
CTTTGCTCAATGCTTTTGCAGAAAAACGCGCTTGCATTGCAATACAAGTCGAGCCCGACGGCATCGACCAACGACGTAACCGTCGATGTTCAATACTTTAACGACGAGACCACGGGCGCGGCGGCGGACAGCGGCAAGAATCCGCAGATCTACGAATCGAAGGCATGGGGCGGCGCTGAGGCGACGCCTTACGACGACGTTTGCGCCATGTGTCGAAAACTGGTGCAGAATGGCGGCAATGCGGTTGATTTGCTCATGAGCCCGCAAATGTGGGGACATCTCATCGCCGACATCACGAAGAAGATGGGCAACGGTATGCCCCAAATCAATTACACAATCATCAATAGCGGCGACACAGGCGGCTTGTATGATTCGGATATTCTCGACGCCCAGCATGTCGGAAGCGCAAATTTCGGCGGCTACGTTTTGAATCTGGTAGCTTACAGCGGCGCATATACCAAGATTGCAGAAAACAAAGAAGTTTTCACGCCGTATCTTCCCGACAATTCCGTCTGCGTTATCGCCCCGAACGTCGGGCACACGTTGTGCGGCGCGGTCAATAAGGCGAGCGTCGGCGCATTCGTCAATGGCGGCGATGCGGCTTTGGTACGCCACACGGGCAAATTCATCGTGACGAAGTACTTCGACTTCGCCAACGAGCAAGTGAGCGTTCGTTGTGAGTCGTTGCCATTGCCCGCCCCGTATCGTCGATGGGGATGGGTTACGAAGACCGATTCCGCGGGTTAGGAATATCGCTAGGCGTTGATGGGCAAAGGACTGACGAGGCGAGGATTTACAGGATATGGAGCGACTTACCGATATTGTAGATACTGACTTGCGAGACATTATGCGCGAATTCCGGGACTTTACACGTCCCGTTCGCCTTAAGGTCGGAAATATCGTATATTCGATTTACGCGTCGCTCCAATCTGACAAGATCGTCCTCACTTCGGACATAGAGCCCATTAACGTCTACGAACTTTCTATATATTTCGAGGATATAACGGATGAGGCATTCCGGCGTTCATTCGTCAAGGGCGGGATCGTTTTCATCTCGCTCGAGGCGGAAGGGAATGATTCATGGGTAGGCTATCGCATTGTGGACACGGCGACGACGATGGGCGTGCTTCGAAGCGCATCATTGACGCGTACTAAGGGGCGCTGAGGCTTTAAGTCATGCTTAATATCTTCACTTTAACAGAGCATATCGCGGAAGAGCTCCGGTCCGAACTCGATTCTCTGACGTACCGATACAAGGGCACGGATGATGCGAGCGACGCGACTGAGACGAAGCCGCGAGTATATACGTTTACGTATGATTGCGAGCTGGACCGCGACATGCTGCCCGTGCATACGCCTAGCGTGTTGTTGCAGGTGATAAAACGCGACATCGATACAGTGTCGTATTTGGTACATATTTACGTCGCGAATGCGTCAATCGTAGACGATGAAATTGCCTTCGATTGCGGCGATGGATCGTATCGAATGGGCGTTGGCGAAGAACCATGCGCAAACGGCGCACGGCGAGATTTGTACCGTGCTTGTCTTCTACTTGGAGAGAGCGTTTACAGCGCATTGAACACGATCTCGCTATCAGGTGCGGCCCGCATTGAAAACATTGTATTGAACGCCCCGTCATCATACATGGATAATTACCCATCGTGCGAGTGTACAGTATCTTTTGATTGTGCGATGCGCAATACAGAGAGCTTCATTCGTTCTAAACTAGAAGATATACTCTAATGGAGATATGACCATGGCAACTGAGAAATACGGAGCTTTTGGGGAACTTGGCAAATCCCTGAGCGTGACGCCCGTTTCAACAGATACTGTTATTGCCGTCTTGGCACGAGGAAAGACAGGATTGAACGCGGCGACGTTTGCTGATTTGTCGGCGTATTTGGGCGAAGAGACGATAAACCCTAGTAGCGCTTGTGACATGTGCGCTTATGCCTTGTACGTGACTGCGGGCGTCAATAATGTAGTTTGGTGCGGCGGATCTACTCTTGACGATTGTCTTGGAACGTTTAAACAATACATGACCAGCAATCCGCAAGTGTCTTGCATTGTGATCGACGGTGCATTCGAGACAAGCAAAGAAGACGCTGCAACGATCCTTGCGGGCATCAAAAAGATCGACGGACATTGGGACGCCACGGCAATTCTGAATTGCGACGCGGCGGCAGACCACACGGGCAAGCCTTGCAGATCCGAAGATGCCGTTGTTACGATGGGATTCATCAAGACGGGCGCAAACATTCTGCCGTTGAGCGCGATCCGCGCGGGTCTTTGTGCGCGAAGTGATGCAGAGTACGGTGCGCCAGCGCGAAGCGGCGGCAATTTGCCTATTCCAAATGCAGAATCTTGGGGTTCGTATGATTCTAAATTATTCACCCCGATGCCTATCAGTGAGACCCTGGCGACGAGCTTGTCTGCGGAAGGCGTTTGCGCGGTCGTCAATTTTTCTGGAACGTATCACACGTGGGGCGACCACACGAGCCTATTTACGGCGGGCACTGTTTCGGACGAGCGGGCGCGGTTCGATAACAGCGTAAGAATGCTGTATTCAATCACGAACCGCTTTCAGCTGAAATATCGCGCATCGATTGATTCGCCGTTCACGCTGCAAATGCGAAATGACATCATCAATGAACAGCTGGACTATTTGAATGGATTGGTCGCAAAGGGTGCGCTAATTGGTAAGCCGACGTGCGAGTTCCGTGCGATTGACAATCCAAAAGATAGTATCCAAAAGGGTGAATTCACATGGAATATCACGTGCACGACGACGAATCCTCTGAAGTACGCGCATGTTAGTGTGTCGTACACGAGCGAGGGTCTTGATTCACTGGTAGAGGAGGTATAAACATGCTTGTTCAAATTCCCAGACACGGCGCGATTAAAGGCTGCACGGTTTATGCCGCTCCAAATGGCGTAGCCTCTAAAACTCCGGCGTGCATCGATGCAAGCGTTACGCTGCCTCAGCTATCATTTCCGACGAATACTACCCAAGCGATGGGCGGGTTTGACATTCCAGACCAGACGCGTCTTGACGCCATGACGTGTACGATCAGCGTTGAAGCAGGCGTTGAGTCAAATGGGCTCATGCAGAGTGGCAACGCATCGTATATCATCCGATGGGGACAGGAAGTCACCCACCCGGACGGAACGATCGGGCTTGAAAAGTGGCAGGCATTTGTTTCTGGAATCGTAGCATCCGGACCGTCTCATTCGCTTGAAGTCGGGCAATCAGGAACCGGCGACATTACCATCAATGTTAGCCGGTATCGACTTGTTCATAACGATGTGCATGAGCTTTACGCGATTGACCGTATCGCGGGTATTCTTCGCATCAATGGAGAGGACTTGCGGGCGCCTTTGAATGATATTTTGTAGTCGATGAATGTAACGAGCCCGTGATTATCTCGGGCTCTTTGTGTATTTTTTTGCCTTGGAGAAAGTATAGATGGACAATAAATTCAAGTTGAGAAAAGCTGTAAATGGTATCAGCGAGATTGAATTCGCGTTCGATAAGCTCACAGCGATTGACTACAAAACGATATGCAGGATTGAGCGCAAGATGAACGGCCTGAGCGTCGATCAGCTTGCAGATTCTATCATCGCGAGCGCGGGGACGCGCAAGACATCGAGCGAGTTCCGCATCGCGTGTGCCTGGGTTGCAGCGGTAAAGGGCACAGAAGGTCTTACGGTGGACGATTACGACCAATTAGCACTTGATGACTTGCTAGAGCTGGAGACGTTTGGCTTGCTTTTTTTCGTTGGCTCTTTGGAGTAGACGGTGCGAACTTCAAAGAATTTTTTATTCGTACCTACGGAGAGATCGGTGCGATTTCGATGATGTTCCATACATCGGCGACCGAACTCTTGCGCATGTCGCTTGTGGATTTCTACGAAACATTTAGTTTAATATACAAAGAATCGATCCGGAGATGCTGAAATGCGAAGAAGCCGATATGAAATAGAACTCGGGATCAAGGGCGATGATGAGGTTCGCGCCCAGATACGCGAAATCGACGACGGGGTTGCGAGCATTTCTGAACGCGCTGGTAATCTGGACTTCTCGGGTGCGTTGGACGGAGCGAAGGAGCTTTCCAAGAAGATCGCCGAGGTTGCCAGAGGCGGAGAGGACGCGACTTCGCAAATGGTTGCGTTCGAGTCGGCATCAAAGAAGGCGATCAAATCGCTGGAAAAGCAGGCAAGCGACCTGACATATTCGTTGTCCGCGCAAGGAAAAGCCCAGCGGGAACGACTCCGGGCTATCGACGACGAGATTTCCAGGCTAGGCGACAGCAAAGCAGACGCAAAAAAGCGCAAAGAATTAGAGAAAGAGCGCGCAAAGATAGCAAAAACAGTCGTCGATCTAAGCGACGATGAGCTGAAACAGGCTTTGCGGCTCAACCAGGCTTCACGGGCTGAGCTCAAACTTGCCTTGCAGAATAGCAAGCTGGTTCAAGCCGAGACGAAAGAGCATAAAAAGCTGGGGCAACTTGTCAAAGACGACCTAAAGGGCATCAAAGACAAGATAAAAGCGCAATTTGAGTTCATAAAGGCCCTAAAGACCACTGAGGGACGATACAACGCGCTCAAAAAAGCTGCCTCGTTTGGCGCGAAGGCCGGAGTAAATGCCGCAAAGTTCGCTGGAAAGGCGACATTAGGCGGAATCGGGATTGCTACGGCGGCGGTCGGCGCGGTAGCCGGCAATGCCGGCGCGGCAACAGATACGGCGTTAGAGCGCGAGAGAGCCGCCGCACGTGTTCGAGGCTTGAGCCCGGACCAGGCTAGCGATGCGGTATCACGAATTTACTCGATCACAGGAGCAGATAGCGAGCGCATCGTTGAGGCGATCCACGCTGTGCAAAGCGTATTGGGGCGCGGATTGAGCGTTGACGAGCTCGTGCAGGCTTCGGCCGGAGAAGTTCTGAGCCCTGGCATCTCCGCCCTGTACCGCCAGCAGACAACGGGAGAGACATCTGCGAGCGCATTGGTTGCTCTTGCGAACCAGACGAGAGCATCAACGCGCGAGACGGGCGCGAGCATCGAGCAAATAGCCAGTGCGCGCAATTATTTGGCGAACGAGTCGAATCGTAGGCAATCCAAGGCACCTTTGCGGCAGCAAGAAGCCGTTTATTTGTCGCTACTCAATAGCGGAGCCTTTGACGATGAGGCCGAGGTCCAAGCAGCATACAATCGCTTTATATCGCGTCTGAATCCTGGGGAAGATATATTTGAAGCGGCGAGCAAGTTCGACTGGACGCGCGGCCTAACGAAGACGAACCGTGTACAAGCAGGCAACGCGATAAAGTCGGTGAATTGGGAGTCTCTGCGCGCAATCGGAAGCAAGCAATACAGCGGCGACGCGCTATCGTTGACGAGCAACGAGGAACGCGCATCGCGAATGCGAGCGACGCAAGAGCGATTGCAGGAACTTCAGCTTCGCGTTCTGGAGGCAATCGACGCGGCAATCACGAAGGTCGGACCGGAGAAGTTCAAAGAAATTATTGATAGCATGTTGGATATTGCTACCAAACTGGTTACAAAGACCTTGCCGATTTTAGTAGACCTGGTAGATACGCTTGAACCAATGATGCAGCCGCTTCTCGATGTACTGTTTTCCCTCGTTGGCCTACTGGGAGAGCTTATTAAGTGGCTCAAAGAGAAGAACGTAGGAGAGAATTTCAAGCGTGGACTCGATAGAGCGGGTGATACCATCCGTGGTATATTCGGCGGCGGGGACGACAAAATTAAAGTCGGCGTGAGCGGTCATGCGCGCGCAGACGGAGGCATTGCCAGCATTCCGACGATAGTAGGCGAGCGCGGTCCAGAGATGGTCATTCCGCTTGACTTCGCACGTAGCGGCCGAGCAAATAATCTTGTCCAGACGTTCAACCAGACGTTCAATTTGGCGCAGAATCAGACGACGGCATCGAGTCTTGCAGCGACGATGCGCGCAAATGGGAGGTGGGGCCGATGAAATACACGGCGAGTCTAGGCGATACTTGGGACACTGTGGCGTTCAATGTATGCGGCGACGAATTTGCGTGCGACGTATTGAGGCAAGCAAATAGGCCATACAGCCATGTCCTTGTATTCAAAGGCGGTGAATCGCTCATCATCCCGTCGGATATTGCCAATGCAACGACGACAGAGGCATCGAGTGTCATTTCTTCAGCGTCTGTTCGTGTTATTGCTGCGGAGTGGTAGCCATGAAATACTTGACTCTTGGTGATTTGAAGATTCCGCTTTGCTTTGTGTCGAATGTTTCGTGGTCCAAGACGAGCAAGACGACGACAGCAAGCGACGGTCGCGTTCGAGCGCGCGGATTCGTCGCGTCTGAGGTGTCTGTTCGTTTGTCCTTGGACGTTCCGACGTGCATCGCTTGGGGCCTGAATGCTTCTGAGTGGATAGACAGGCTGTCCCACTTGCCAGTGGAGCGATCTACCGGCGCCGCGCAATTGCAGATCGGCGAGTATACGGCGTATCCGTCGATGTTATTTGCTATTACGTCGGTCAATACTACTGAATCTAGCGACGCATCCAGTACGGCGTCGCCACTCATCGAGTGCGACATAACGCTGTCCGGTGTCTCCACGTCTAAGTTCGTATCCAGGAACGACCAATTGTCGCTTTCAGACGCGCAATATGCTATTCCGGACGTCTCGATCGGCGTATCCAGTAGCGATAACAAGATTCAGATCAAAGACGCATACGCCATAAACGAATTTGTGCGGTCGAATGCCTCTATCCGCTTGGGGTTCATCGTCGGTGATGACTTGTCGTTGCCAGATCGAGAGAGCTTCTTTAATGAGTTTGTAGCTCGCGGGTTCGTCGAATCCGACGGCGTAAAATGGTACGTCGTCGATGGATTGATACTAAACAATGAAATCGCCGTAACATGTAGTGCATTGCCTGCAGAGTCGATGCAAAGCGCGCATCGGACGTGGGTGAAAGGCGCATCCCTACGTTCAATCCTCGTCGATCTAGGACGCCTTTGCGGCGCATCGCGCGTTGATTGTGGCATCGATGGGACAATCGATTATTATTTGCTTGACGGCTCGCCATTGGATGCAATCCAGGAGATCGCGGATGATGTTGGAGCTATCATATACGCAGATAATGATGCCATCCGCGTTCTACCGGCGACGAGAAGGCAAGATATAGCGTTTGCTTTACCACTCGCGGAAACTCAATTCGACGTCATAGAGGACAACAGGGGCGAGGGATTCGCTGGCGTCGATTGGTGCGACGGCGTGAATCGATTTATGGCGGGTAATCCGTCCGGAGTAGTCCACGTGGTTCGCAGTTCGATACGAATGAACGCGAAGGCCGTCGCCTCTGCAGTGCTTGACGCGGTCAATTTCAAGTCGCGTAGGCTTCGTATCGCAATGCCACTGAGAAATGATATTGTCGTTGGGAGCGCCCTTTCACTAGAACTACAAAACGAGCAAGTGATTGTGGTAGTCAACGGCACCGAGAAGGACTATCTTAGCGAGATATTGACGCTGGAGGCGTTCGCGGTATGATTGAGCTTTGCTACATGATAATAGACGAAATGGGAACGGACACCGACGAAGCCGGTGCAGCGATGAGTGCCACGGCGCATTGTGAGCATGAGGTAAACACGCAGTGTATTCTGCATCTTCCGCCGTCTCTGCGCCCAAATCAGTGCGATATAAAGCGCGGTTCGCGCGTTCTGGGCGCATTCGATTCCGACAACGGCGTCGGTGTCGCACTGGTGGGCCTTGAAGGCGCGTTTTGGGGCTATCGCGTGGACGGTAGCAAGGGGCTGAGCATCGAAAAAGACGTTAGTGTCGGCGGAGCTCTGTCCGTTACCGGAGACGTGAGCGGCAAGTCCGGAGCTTCATTTGTTCGCGACGTAACTACAAAATCCGACGTCAAATCGCCAACGGTATCATTGAACACGCACTTTCATCCTACACCGGTCGGCCCGACCGGTGTACCGTCAAAAGTACCGACAGGGGCCAAAAATGGCAGAGAATCGATTCTTATTTGAGAACGGGCGTAAGCTCGCGCTGCTCAATAGCGGTCAATTATCCTACGGTCGCTCAGTCGCTACGAAGCAGACAACTCGATATGACGGTTCAAAGCGACCACAGGACACGGTCTACCGTGGTAGGACGCAAGCCACGACGGCTACAATCGACGCCAGGATCATGCCTTACGACGGTCAATCAATTCCAGAGTATATTGCGATGTGCGAGGATGCCGTTGGCGAGCGCGTTCGGCTGATCTACAATGGCAAAGATAGAGGCGACTTTGTCGTTGTCGGCGCACAATTCGTTCCTGATATTGATGCCACGTGTGGCATATTTGCGTGCAGTATATCATTCAGTCTAACCGAGGGGACAATTCGCTATAAAGAGCGGATAAAGGATGTTGTCGTATGAACATTAGAGATACTGCAAACCACGTCGCAAATATGGTATCATGCAGGCGCGGCACGCACTGCCTGTTCCGTGCGTTCGGTCTTGGCGTGGTAGACGATCCGGCGCCGACGGCGATCACCCTTGCAAGCACGCGCGCGGAGTGCGCGAAATGGTACCCGAGCATCGATGTCGAACGACTTGAGAGAAAAGGCGACGGCGAATTTGCGGCCGTGATTAAAGGCGCATAGAAGTACCGGAGGAATCTGAATGCCACTAGAATTTATACAGGACCTGGACACGAAGTATCTGTTTAACAGTATCAAAGCCCAGTACAAGGCGGAGACCGGAAGTGACCTGGAAATCGGTTCAAATGAGTTCGCAATCGCGAGCGCCGTCGCCTACGTCTTCGGTGGCATCGTGAATCGCTTCAATGATATGGCTGCGAATCGATATATCGACACAGCAAGAGGCGAATACCTTGACGCGCTGGCAAAGAACCTTGGCGTTACGAGGCCTTCGGTTACGTATGCGAAATGTCTCGTGCTTGTCGTAAATGATACGCAGAGAACGTTGATCGTAAACCAGGACACGGTGACGCTTGACGACGGAAACGGACACGAGTTTGAACCTGACATCGGCGAAGCTATTGAGTCGATCACGGTCCCCGCGGGAGAGCTTCGCGCAATGCAGTTTCGTTCAAGGACGACCGACGAATCAAATAATGGTATAAAGCCGCTCACGATGAGATTGCGCCAGGAATTTGATGACGGCGTCGTCGAATACATGCAGGCAACGGAAACAACCGGTGCAAATCCGAACGCATATCCGTACACGACGGACGGCGACGACGCATTCCGAGCTATGATTCCGGATATGGCGGCTCGTGTTCGTTCAGCCGGTAGCCAGGCGTACTACAACGCATGGTGCAGGCAATACAGCCCGTACATATTGGACGCATATTGTCTGGTTGATGGAGACGCAGACTTTGTTCCAGGAACGCTGCGCATATACATTTCTTTGATTGACGGAACAGAAGATTGGGGTCTAGTCCTTACCGGCCTTAAAAGGGCTTTAGAAGCTGAGCAGAACCGGCCAATCAATGACTTCGTAGAAGACGTGTACCTTTGCGGCGAGGAGTATCCAAACGTAACCTACGAAGTTCATTTTGACCCGTCACGCATCGGACGCGATAAGGCCGCCGAAATCGCCACGACGGCGTGCCAGCGCCTCAAAGACTACTACATGCGCAACATCGGCAAGGACGTCGCTTCGCAGAGGTTCAATGAAATCATCGCGGGACTCGACACGGACGGCGGCATACTGGCAGCGCGCCAGGTAGTGAAATATGGCGAACAGCAAGAGGTACCCGGTGATATATTGCCTGTACAACGAACGAATATAGCATCTAAAACGTTCAATTACCTGTTGATTGAAGACAACGACATGTAGAGGACCGGCAATGAATCTAACTGATGTTGATTTGAATGAATTACTACCGATTTACTCGCAAGGAACGCCTATTGCGAACGCCATCTCACGGTCTGTATCATCAGCAATGCAATCCGTGTTCGAGCGATGCGAATCCCTACCGTGCGAAGCGTCCCAATCATCCGCGCAAGCCATGCGAGACGATGAGCTGGATCGCACGGCGAAGGATTTGCAGGTCGTGGTTTACGACCCAAGCGCGACGCGCCAGGAAAAGGCACGGTTCGTCTATGAGTTCGCGGGAACTCGATACACGGCAGGATCCTATGCGAACCTAAAAAAGGGGATGTCCATCTTCGCAGATGTTCCGGAGTCTCAGGTGTCGATAGTTCGTGAATCCACTTGGCGATATTATATCCAATTAGAGAGCCCCCCGGGTGTAACGATTGAAAGGCAAAGAATGATGGAACGCCTGATTCCAAAGGCGCATCGCGCCGTGCTTGGATTTGATGGAGTGAACCTGCATTATGGCGACAATGGAGAAACCGACCTATTCGTGTCCGCCGGGAACGCTTGCACGTTTACGAAATTTAAGGGAAAAGCATCAACAAGATCCGTTACAGGCGCATGAATTTGACGTAAATCACAAGGAGCATAGAAAATGGCGGAATGGATTGTTCAGCAAGTTACAGATTGGGGGTGCACATACTTCGCGGAATCGAGTACATCGAATCCGGTTCGAGCTACCGGCGGCGCCGTGAGCAGCGCGTTGATCAGTGTGGACCGGGCTCGCAAGGTAACGACGTTGAACCAGTTACCGGGAGCTTTTGGCGGCGTAACATCGAGGATTCTGTCGCTATCCGTGACCGGTTCAACATTGCGAGCGGTAGTATTGTTCAGATCTACGGACACGATGAAGACATGTAGATCCGTGGCCTTGCTGAGCGGTGAAAATGTCATTGCCATTCTATCCTCGGACTCAACAATGTTCAATCTTCCGGCGGCGAGTGAATCGGTGGTCGGCGTCAGCGTTGATTTCGAGATTACGTTCTCGAACACAGGGCAAGCCACCGTTGAGGTATCGGATGCGAACACGGCGATGCTAAGCGACCTTGATCGTTTTGTATCATGCCACATCGCGGGGGACACAGATACCGGGGAAGCTCAATACATAGCCGGTGAAAAGACATTCGGCGATAAAGTCACTTTTTCAGCGGTTGACTTCCAGGGTCCGGTCTCGGTGAAAAACTACTTTGATGCTCGAAGGGTTAGCACGCCGGAGATTCAATTGACCGATGGGTCCGCGTTATCGCTTCGTGTTTGGCAGTCTACCACAGAGCCGAAAACGTTCCTTTCTGCATCTTCGAAATCACTGACGATTCAAGGCGGAGAATCATATCCGCTCACGCTTCAGGCCGAACAGGGGATAATCATCGATGGAAACATTAAGCCGTCGGCGGATAGCACGCGCACCCTAGGCACCGAAGATTCTCGATGGAGCGCCGTTTGGGCTAGCGAAGTCTATTCGCTCGTGCTACAAGCCGCGAATCATGCGGAATTCTCGTATGAGGGATTTGTAAAGGCTTTGAAGCGATCGAAAGACGTACCCATGGAAGGGTCCTTCCAGTTTCTAACAGTTTGGGGGAGCAGCGTTTCATCCGGCGACGTCATAAAAGGCGGAGATGCCGTAAAAACGCTACACATAATAGCGACGCCATCTGAGACAATGAGCCTTGAAATCAAAGCGAAGAATACAGGATTGGGACAGAAATGGGTCGCTGTTTCGTCAAATTCCGCGCCTGATAGCAATTCTCCGGTTCAATGGCTCTTTGTGTTAGCCGTGAGGGTCCCCGCATGAACATGGACTTTATTGAGCAATGGAAGCGCGACGCGTCGGCCGCTATCAAAGAATATGCGCGCGTGCATCACCCATTCAAAATCAAGAATGTCAGCGGATATTATTTGTTCATCGATACAAAGGCGAAGGCGTATAGCATCGAGTTGCGCGGCGCCAATCCGAACGCAGGCGATACACGCGCTTGGGGGGCACCGACTAACAAATGGAAGAATGGAGAGCCGCGACGCGTTCATTTGCCCTATGGCTGGAAGACAGTGACCAAGGAGCGAGTGACAAGCACAGGTGAGCGCGTGGACAACGTTCGATACTACGGAACGAGTGGCCGCCCACAAAGGTTCTTCGGTGTCAAACGAAAAGGTCGCGTGCGAGCATACGGAATCACGCAAGACCACGTTGTGGTGCCCGTGTATAGTGAGCAGGGATTCGTCGAATGGCTAGTTGAGGACCAGATGGACGACGTTCTACGAATCTTGGAAGAAACTGGATTTGAGCATCTTGAGAGAGAATTTTGATAAAAGGGTTTGCCCATGAGCGAGATGGCAACAACAATTGTTTTGATAGGATTTTTGGTAGCGACTGGGGTAATCGTGCCAATTTGTGAGGTTTCCGAAAAGATTAGAATGGTGATAAGCCTTCGTTGGATTGTGGTCGTCACTATTCTCGCCTTGGCGATGGGCGCGGTTATCAACTTTGGCCATCTGGATGATACGTCGCGGCTTGCCGTCATAATCGGCGGAATGGTAATCGGGTGCCTGTTTGTCTTGCTTCGTACATATGAGAAGTGCAAGGCAAAGGGATGGCCTTTGTCTATTCCGCCGGTCGTCCTGAGGAAGGGCGACTTTAGCGCGGAAATCAGCTCACGAGAGAGCGAAAAGAGGTAAAAAATGGAAATCAGGCATCAATACCTGGATCATAAGTTTAGCTTGCGCACGTCGAAGGCACGCATTGAGTGGATTGTCGTCCATTATTCAGGCATCGCAACGGCGCAGGGGCAAGCATCAGTCGTGGAACGCTCAATTCGTCGGTCTGAACGCGAGTCATCGACGCATTACCTCGTTGGAGATGACGCTGTCATTCAGATCGTCCGGGATAAGCACAGGGCGTGGCACGTTGGCGGATACTGCACGTCAAACAAATGCCGCGCGGAAAATAACAACAGCCTTGGCGTGGACCTGGTAGAACGAAAGCGAGATCCAACGAGCAAATCAGTCAGCGATCGTGATTGGTACTTCACCGACACGGTGATTCAGGATGGCGCACAGCTCGTTGCCAAACTCGCGGATACATACGGCATTCCGATGGACCACATCGTCCGGCATTTCGATGTTACTGGCAAAAGATGCCCGAGGCCATTCGTGGGCAATGACGTGAATGAAGTCACGGGCGAAAACGGAGAATATGCCTGGCAGAGATTCCTCATCGAAGTTGAATCCAGACGTCATTGACAGCGACAAAAACCTTAAAGTTCGCGGGGTTTCGGCCTTGCGAATTTTTTTATTTTTTGTTTGACTTGTGTATACAAGCCAAATATAAGGCATCTGTCCGACGGGGAAAGGACCCGGAGGCGCTTAAACCCGAAAACGAAAAGGTGCAAGACAATGACGAAATCAGAACTCTTCAAAGCTGCTCACAAAATCGCCCGCGAAACAAAAGCAATCGCCGGGTCGTATCGCATCGCCTTCTCTTGCGCCCTTCGCGATCTTTATGCAGGAGTTGCAAGCATGAACAAGAAATCATCCGAAGAAAAAGAAGCAACCGACGAAATACAGGTCATTATTTACGCGGGCGAATCATACGTCAACACACGCGTTGCCAGCCTTGCGGAAGCCGCATCACTCAGGGATGAATACAGAGCGAAGACGCCGGAATTTAGCCGGTTCAGCTTCAAGTGCTTTGACCCAGAGAAAGTTCAATTTGACAAGTTCGGACGCATAATAGCTGGCGGTTATACCGTCTAGGACATTTCACGGAGGTATGGTAATGAGCAAAAGAAGGAAATGCTTTGCCGAAGGACAGAAATACAGAATTTCATCAAACTGTATACCGCTGGGCATCGCGAAAGTCGTTGAATCTGACGGGTCACGGGTGACATTTGAATTCCCTCGCAATGGCAGGATAGTACGCTTCACGGAGCGCATTCTTAAGGTTGGATGGCCTTTATCTGAATCCTGTGTTCCCTCTGAATACGACGTCATTTATTCGTACAACGCGATCAAGATGGATACTGCGCATGAAGTTTAAGTCTATCCGAGAATTGCAGAGCTGCAAAGGTCTTGCATACGGTGGAGAGTTGGTACATAAGGCGATCAGGCTTCACGATCGCGACTGGGAGGCGCTTAAGGCATACGCTCAGGAAAACGGTACATCGGCGGGAGAGATCGTTCGCGTCCTTATCCGTGAATTTCTGGAGAGCAGAGAATGACAGTGCCGGAGAAACAAACGATTGCGATCGTGATTTATAGCATTGCTTGTCTCGGGCTGAGTTTTGTCATCGCAGAATGCTCGGGCCGGAATGCACAGCGCGATATTCAGGCGGCTCAGGCCGAGACAAGCGAAGCGCGGGCCGCGCTCGCCGCGGCGCGGGCTGAGAACGCGACGCTTCGCGAATACACGCGTCGGTCGGACGAGGCAGTTCTGCGGGCAACCGCAGCTATTCAGGATGCTTTAGGCAAGCATGAGGAAAGACGGCAAAGCATTGATAACTCTAGCCATGATTGGCTTATGTGTGAGCTCCCTGGCGGGGTGCGCGACGCCTTCGCAGATTACGCGGCCTGCGGAGGTAATAGCGCCGCCGTCGGCGCTTCTGACGCCGTGCGAGAGACCGAGGTCTTACGCACTGGAGACTAATCAGGACCTTGCATACTTTGCAAGCGCGGCCTTGCTTGCATGGGAGAAATGCGCGGCGCAGATCGACGCACTGCGGCGATTCTATGGCATCGTGGATGGCGCCGATACGAAGGAAAAGAAATGAGAGCATCAAAGTTTTTCGGAAAAAGCGAGCCAGGCGAGGACGTTTGCGCGTTCTGCGCGGCTCAGATCAAGGGCGAGCTCGCAAAAAAAGACTTTATCAAGGATACGTTCACCGACTACGGCGAGCTATTGAGGCCGGGCAGCCCCTATATATGCGCCGGCTGCGCGGCCTCCCTAGGGGACTGCGTGCAGCCACTGCGGATGATCGACGGCACGCAAAAGACCGATAAGCCGGGCGCGGGTCGGCCGCTCGCGAACCGCATGTTCTCGTGGGCATGCCACGGCGACACGGTACTTGCGGCGACTAAAGCGCACGTCAGGCAACTACGCGATTTCATTCTTTGCGCGCCGGTAGGCGAAGAGTGCGCGGTGGTACTCAGCGACAGCGGGCAAAAACATCATATTTTCAAGACGCCGGTTTTCATTGCCGACGGCCTGCACGTTATGGTTCGCCTGGAGGATGAGACGATCCGCGCGGACGTTTACGCGCTCGCGCATTGGCTTGGTATTTTGGACCGTATGACTGCGGAAATAGGAAAGCCGGCTCTGCTTGACACGCCGAGCCCGATGCAAGTATCTACGCTACTTGACGCAGGATTGTCCGAGGACGTCATTTTGAACTGGTTTCAGGCTTTACAAGGCACTCCGTTTGGAAGGCTCGCGGCATGGCTCGCGCGGCCTAAAGACGGCTGGAAGTAACCCGCGAACACGCGGCTTTTTAGGGAGATTCTATGATAACAGGCATTTCTTTCGAGGAGTTCCGCCAGCGGCTCGCCTTCGGCGACGGCTCTGCGGATGACAAGGCCGCCGCTAAGCAGGCGGCGGAGCGCTGGTGCGTGGACCTTTGCGGTATCGCGCCGTTGTTTTTCGGGCAAGATCTCGCGAGAACGACGCTCTGGACGCGCATCGACACGGGCATTCTCGCGGCGGCATCAAAGGCACGCAATGCTGAGGAGTTTTTCGCGGAGCTCCTCACGCACATAATGGCGGACGCCGCGGCGGTATCCCGGAGTGACGAGGCCGCTAAATTATTGGCGGATGCGGAAAACATAGACATGACGGCCCTAAAATCCGTGGTGTCGCAGAAGCATTTGATTGTGATCGTCCGCGCGCGCGGTATCTGGGAGAACCGCAAGTTCTCTGCATTGCCCCAGGAGGTGTGAGATGCCCGTTATTCACTTTTTGCTTACGGCCTCAGAGCCTATAACACACATGATGGGGACTCGCGGAAACGTCGCGATTCTGAACCGCGAGACAGTACTGAGCAAAGGCACCCCGCCCGTCGAGGTGCCTGTCTTGTCCGGTAACGCCTTGCGTCATGCTCTCATGCGCGAGCCCGCCGCGGAGATCCTTGTCGATGGCCTCGGAATAAAGGGCGAGACGAGTTTTCAGCTCGCGGATTTGCTCTATCACGGGGGCAATTTGACGGGCGGCAAGACGCTAAACGGCGAAGCGCTGCGAGAATTTTGCCGAGCCGTGCCTTTCGTCCGCGTTTTCGGCGGGGCTTTTCCGGGGAATATCGTCCCGGGGATTCTGCACGTCGGGCGTGGCCTGCTTGCGTGCGCGGAGACCAGAGACACGATCCTCCGCTTGTCCGGCATCGACATAGGAAACAACGCGCCGCCTTGCGATGAGTGCATCGGCGAATTCCAATACACGCGCGGATGCGAAGACGTAGCAGAGGATGACCGGCGAATGATCTATTCTGGCGAATGCGTCCTGCGCGGCTCTAAATTTTATTGCCGCGTCGAGCTTGCAGACTGCGCGGGAGAACTCGAGGTCGGATGCCTCTTCTCGGCGCTTCAAGCCGCGGATAACGTGATCGGCGGATGCGGGCGCGCCGGGCACGGATTGCTGAGCATCGAATATTCATGCGAATACACGCAGGAGTACATAGAGGCTTGCACCGCTGAATATAAGGCTTACGTGCAGAAAAACGCCGCGGATGCCGTTGCACTGCTCAACGGCTTATTCGCCCCGGAAAAGGCCGAAAGGCCCCAGAAAAAGGCGAAGAAATGAAGCATAGCACGGACTATAAGATCACATGCCGTCTTGCTTCCCCGATAGCGTTCGGGCCGCCTATGCTCGACGCCGTGCTTGCCAATATGGCCCGGCGTCTCGGGCGCGGCGGGCGCCCGACGCCTATCAGCCGGAGCGAGGCTATCCCGTGGGAGTTCTTGCACGGCGTGCCACTTGATACCTTCGACGCAGGCCGCGAGCGCGTGTATTGTTGCTCCTCGCCTATCTGGCACGCTGAATCATCCTGGATGGACCACCTGAGCACGCGGTTTGACCTCAACTCTGTAATGGACGTTCTATCCCCCGGCCAAGCAAGCAAGGCGTTTACTTTGTGCGGCCCATACAAGCCCCGGTATTTGCCGGTGCAATGCTACGCTGTGGACCGCGTAGCGTGGTATGTTCGGGGGTACAGGCACGACTTTATGCGGATGCTTCGCGAGGTCCGGTCCATTGGTCCTCTTCGCCGCGAGGGCTACGGCATAGTTGCAGGCTGGGAGTGCGAGGAATCAGAGCCATTTTGGCACGTCGCGCCGAACCCAGATGGCGTTTTACCCGTGCTCATGCGCCCAGTTCCGCGTTCTGGCGATGCGTGCCCCTATTCTGGCGCCGTCGCGGATCACATGGGATGTAAGCCGCCGTATTGGCATCCGCAGCGATATATGGACGTCTGGAGGCCGGCATGATTATCACGTCGATGCGTTTCCGGCCTGGGGACATGAAGCACTGGGACGAAATGCTCGTGGTGGACCGCGCGAACGCGAAGACGGACGCATACAGGCGGCGCGTCGATGAGGCGCGTTCTCTGATCGCGGACTTCTGCGCGCGGCATACACCGGATGAATATTATATCGGCTTGTCCTATGGCAAGGACTCGATAACGGTGGCGCACATGTTCCGACAGATTGAGCCGCGCGCGCAAATCGTGAGCGTGCACAACGTGGACACGCGAAACCCTGATATCCCTGCGGTGCACGCGGCGCTGGGAGACATGCTCGAGCACGACTACACGGGCATCCTCTACGATTATGCGAATGCCGATGCGAGCTATTATGACTCCGCTGGGAGGCCCGTAAAGTGGCACCGCGTCTTGGATGAGCTCGCCAGGACTAAGGGCATTCACGTGACCGGCATTCGACGGGACGAGTCCAGCGCGCGCGAGAAGCGATATAGGGCCTATGGCGTGGAAAGCCCAAACAGTTTTGCGCCGCTCGCAAACATGAGCGCGCGAGACGTGTTTTCATATCTCTATGAGAACGACTTGCCCATTCACCCCGCCTATGCGATGACCGACGGCGGGCGTTGGGACAAGTACCGCTTGCGCGTGTCCGGCATCGGGCACCTAGAGGGCTCTGGCATGGGCCGCCGTGAGTGGGAGCGGCTTTATTACGGCGACTTTTTGAGGCGCGCGAACGCCATTCGCTTTTCGCGAGGAGAACGTTTATTTCCTGATTGACAAATGTGAGCGCCTTGCGTATAAGGCGCGCAGATTCCCCGCAGGCCTCCCAACGGTGCCCAAACAGCGGGGTTTTTTTTTGACGGTTCGTCTCATCGCCTACCGATCATCCTCGCGCGCCATTGGGCAGCGGTCAATGGCTTGAGGCGCGTAATTGTCGCGCCGTTTTCGCCTGCGATCGGCAGGACCGCGAAGCATTCGCCGCCGGACTGGTAGGCAAACGCTTGGGCGCGTCTTTCGTCGTACTCTATGCGAGCGACCACACCGGCGCCTGAAAGGCGAAACGCGACAAAGTGAGCTAAAGTCGTTCTACCGGAAAACCGCTCTGCATAGGACGCCGCGGCGGCTTGAATTTTTGGGTCGATTTCTTTTCTCATTGGGATTTTTTTGTCATAAACCGCCCTTCCATCGGGGCCATGTGTTGTTCAGCTCCGCGCGCCGTTCCGCAATCGCGCGCTGGCATTGCGATAGCACGTGCAATGCGTCTTGCTCCGCGTCGATCTCGACGATGGGGCACTTGCGCGCGAAGGTCCGCATTGCGTCCGCGTATTCGTCATCGAGCGCGCGCAGATAGTCAAGCGGAACGCCGGCCTCGCATGACCGCGCGCGGGCCTTGAGGCGTTGCAGGCACGTATCTGGCTTGCATCTCAGCCACAGGCACACGTCCGGGAAATAAATTTGCTCTTGAAGAACGCCGTGAAGGTCCACGTATGACTGATACTCCAAATCCGTCATATTGCCTTGCTTGTGTACGAGCCGCGCGAAGCAGTGATCGAAGAAGAGGCTTCGATCGAGCAGGCAGTCCGCGCCGGGGTCGTTCAGATTCAACGCCTGCGCGAGTTTCCATTGCTTGTAACGGTGCGTCAGAACGGTCATCTGCATGGCATAGCCCCAGCGGCCCGGGTCGCCGTAGTACAACGGCAAAAAGTCGATCAGGGGCTCCTGGAAATGGTGCCCATGCAGAGCTTCGCATATCGTGCTTTTGCCCGCAGATATATTGCCTTCGATCAGAACTAACATTTTAGCGCTCCTTATCCTGCTTTTCGAGTTTACGCACGGTCTGAATGAGGCCACGTGCCTCCGCCGTCATGCCGTGCTTGGCGAAGTTGTGCCCGCCCATATTGTATGCCGCGATAATATCATCTCCGCGGAAACGCCTCGATAAGTCTCTGAGATACGACGCCGCTGCGCGCGTCGCGCATTCGAGGTCTTCCAAGTCTTCGCACCCGTGGGCCCTTCCGGTCGCGGGCATCATCTGCCAGAAGCCCACTGCCCCTTTCCTGGACCGAACATCCAGGCTCCGGCATCCCGACTCCGCTACCATGAGATAGTAGAACCTCTCAGGTACGCCGTTTTCTCGCAAAATCTGCGTCACAGCGGCCCTGAATGGCTCGCACCTAGGCAAACGCCCGTCAGGCTCGCAAAACGCGACAGCGGGCAAATTTAGGGCAAAAAAAGCCATCACGAAAATTAGCCGCATTGTTTTTCCATACAGAAGCGCTCGAACGAGTATTCCTCGCATATGCGGCGGTAGGCTTCGTGGTCGCCTTCAGACCTCGACATCAGCGCATTTATTACGTCGCAGGCATCCTCCGCGCGGTCTATGACCAGCACGGGTATACCGCTCGCGCGGGAAATGCGGCTAAATTCAGCCATCTGCGAGCGCCTTGGTACACCGCCGGGCGCCTTCGTTTCGACGAAGACCGCGCCTCCACACAGCATAACCAGCCAATCAGGCGCGCCAACGCGACCCTTCCATTGAACCTTGCGGATCTCCCCGCCGCAGTTAATCACGGCCTGTCGCAATGCCGCAGAAACGCGGCCCTCTGGTGTCGTTGTCATTTCTTTTTCCGCTTTCCAAATGCTAGCCATACGTTTCTTTAGGCAATTCCAGCATAATTGAACGGGCCCTTGAATCGTCGAACCATCGTTCAACTTTATATCGAACTCGCAATCAGCCGCAACCCGTCCGCAGTTTTTGCATTTCATGAGATTTTTTCTCCTTTGATTTCGTCCAGAATGAGCTTCTGGAGGTCGATTTTTCCGCCCAGTACCTTCGAGACTCGATCGTCGATCGTTCCGTGGGCGATGAGCCTGTAAATTTTCACCGTCTCGCGCTGTCCACGGCGCGCCAGACGGGCAATCGTCTGAAGCCACAATTCCGAGCTCCATGGGAGCGTTAGCCAGATCTCTATGCTTCCACCGGATTGAAGGTTTAGGCCCATGCCCGCGCTTTGCGGGTGCGCGGCCAAAACGTCGATCTCGCCCGCGTTCCACGCGGGCACAATCCGAGGGTCTTTACTCTCGAAAAGCCTGAACTTGAGCCTCGCCGCATGGGCAGCCTCTTTGATGTCCTCCACTGAAAAATTGAACCAGTAAAGCACAAAAAATGGCGGCTTTAACGCGCGAAAAAGCTCGGACAGTGCTTCACGCTTTCGGGTATGCGGTCGAAGAACGATACGATCCCCGGCATAGTCATAGACGCCGCCGCTTGCCCACGCGCATAGCTTTCCGGTCAATGCGCCGGCAGACACGGCGGTTATCTCCTGTCCCTGAATTTCAGCGACCATAGCCTGCCGGAAATCGTCGTAGTGTTTGAGCTCCGCAGGTGCGAGCGTGACCGGCACGTCCTCGTAAACGACATCGCAGGGCGGGGGAGCTTCAAGGCGCAAGACTAAATGCCGGATACGCCCGAGCACTTCATCAGCCGCGCCCGGCCTTTCGTTCCAGCCGAAACCCCCGAATCCCTGCGTCATGTAGCGTCTGCGAAAAGCCGTGATATTTTTCCCTAGCGCTTCCCCGCGGTCCAGCAAGTACATCTGCGACCAAACGTCCGCAACGCCCTGGGGCGTCGGCGTGCCGGTCAACTCGATCACGCGTCCCCACTTGAAGTAGGCGAGAGCCCGGAACCGCGAAGACCGCGGGTTTTTGATCGAGCTTGCCTCATCCACGACAAGCAGCGTGTTTGCCGAATCCGCCGCCAGGGCCATGAGATCGGCGCTTGCTATGCAGCCGCGATGCGCGTTCTTTTCGGCGAGTCCATCGCGCCCGATGCAGTAAATTTCCGCGGGCGTAGCGGCCTGCGCTTTGCGCTTCGGCGGAGTGCCGCGAAGCACGACGACGCGAAGGTCTTTCGTGTCGTCCCAAAGCGCCGCTTCCTGCGCCCAGGTGCTATCAGCGACGGCGCGCGGGGCGACAACGACGGCCCGGCGAATGAAGCCGAGGCGCAAAAGCTCGGATATTGCGTGGAGCGTGATCGCCGTCTTCCCCGCGCCCATGTCGGCCCAAATTGCGAGGTATGGGCGCATTACGCAGGCACAGATGATTTCTTTTTGTTCTTCGGTTAGCGCCCTACCCATTGAGCAAGCTCCGGTCATGCCTGCACACCTATCAGCCATCCTATTAGGCCCCAGAGCGCGAGATTCGCGAGAAAACAAACGACAGCGCCGAGGCGCGTACTCTCAAAAGCTATGATCTTATCCATGACTAATCTCCGTGCATTACGTCGTAATTTTACAGGATGCCGGGCCTCTCGGCCCGGTCTGTTTTATCTCCCGTAGTAGACTTTGCTTGGGACGTAGTCGAAGCCCCAGCGTCTGAGGAACTCAATCATCTCCGCTTTCGTCCCGCTAGTCAGAATGTCGAAGTTGACAATGGAGCAGCAGATAAAATATTCCTCGTTTTTGCGGGGGCGCCAAGCGTTGTTCTTCCAAACCCACCCACCGTCGTGAATTTTGCGAACCCTGATTTCGATGCAGTTTTGTTTGCTTGCCATGATATTTTCTCCTGCGGGTCAAATCCCGCGAAGCCCGGATGGGGAACCCTTTTCCCCGTCGGACAAGTTGCGTTTTAGACAAACGTAAAACGTTTGTCAACATGCTTTTTTGAATTTTTTCAAGGGCCATGAGGCACTTATTTTTAGCGCTATTTCCGATAGCGCGGCATTATTTCGGGCTCGGTCGCCAGTGGAAGATCGCGCGCCCACTCCGGGGGATCCGTCATGCACGCGACCATCATGCGCGCGACGTCCTCCGCGTCCTTCGTTTTCGCGACCACGACAATCTCATCGTGAACATGAAACGCGATTTTTAAGCCGGCATCGCGCATCCGCAAAAGAGACGCGAGCAGAAGGTCGAACGCCACGGCCTGCACTATGTTTTCGCAGATTCTTCCGCCCCATACACGCGAATAGCGTGCGCCTTCGGCCTCCGCGTTGATCCCGGATCCCGGTCCGCCGCCTACAGAATGGTATGTCTCGACCGCGATCTCGCGTCTGTCACCGACATGCTCGACGCGCGGTGACCAGTACGTCAGCGCCCGCCCAGACGGGAGAACGATCTGCACCGTGTCGCGACCTGCGATTTTTTCCCTTCGCGCAATGAGACGCGCGCCGCCTATGCAGAGCCGATGCTGGCGAGAATAGGCGCCGCAAACAGCGCTCAAAAGAAGGTTGCCCAGAGCCGACCATAGCGAGACGGTTTTCGGGCGCGCCTTGCGCCACGACGAAACGATTTCATCGGCTGTAGAATCGTCGAAATCCACGCCATATCCCACTGCAAATGCCTGGAGCGCGCCAACTCCGCCGCCATAGCCCAGAGCAAGCGTTGCGATTTTTCCGGCCATGCGCTCATGCTTCGAAATGTCATCGACGGACTTGCCGTACATGGCCGCCGCGGTTCGCTCGTAAATTTTGCCGTCGCCCCGGAAAATATCCTCGACCCACGACTCGCCCGCAAGCCACGCCAAAACGCGCGCCTCAATAGCTGAGTAGTCGGCCACGACGAGGCTTTCATCCTCGCGCAGTGGCGCGATGCAATCGCGCAGGATTGCGGAGAGCGCGTCATTCGCACCATCGCCGACCCAAAATATAAGCTCCGTTTCGGCGCTATAGACGTCATGCGTCGCGGCGGACCGGGCTATGCGACGCACGTCCTGAATGAATGCCTTTTCAAGCGACCCCCTAGGCAAGTTCTGCGGCTGGAGGCCACGACCAACGTAGCGCCCGGTATGCGCGCCTCGCCCCACGAGTATGCCGTGGCAATGGCCGTCTTTTGCGAGCATGCTTTTGATCGCCTCGTACTTTTTTCCGGCTGTCCCGGCTGCTGTTTTCCGTAGCCTCAGGAACTCCGCAACGGTAGGGCACTGCTCGCACATCATGGTATCTGCAAGCGCCTCATCGACAGCCGCCGCCGCGAAGCTATCCAGGGGCCATCCCTGGGAGCGCGTCCACGACCTTAGCGCCGGGGTTGAACGCATCGAGACGCCGCCCGTGATCTCTATGCAGCGCTTTTCCGCATCCGCTTGCAGCTTGCCGTAGAGACGGCGCGCTCCTTCGACCTCGAGCTTGTCAATGGGAACGCCGAAGTCCTCGATTTCGCAGTCAAGCAGCCATTGCGCGCGCAAATATTTGTCCGCGAATGGCTCTAAGGCGCGCCAAATCGCGCGCTCAGCAATCACATCTTGGCGGCAGTACGCGACGAGCTCCCAAAACTCAGCGGGCTTTTCCTCCGGGGCGTAAATCCTTCCTGCCGGTGTTTTGCGTGAAAAGGTGTTCAGGAGCCTTGTTCCACGAGCGTCTTTTTGCTTGTCGCGCGGAAGACATAAGGATTTACACGCATCCGCGAGCGCTCTGGGTCGGCCCAACGACCCGGACAGCATGGCCGAGCACATCCATCGCTGAGCCTCGCCAAAAGCGGGGTCGGCGAGGTTGCGCAAGCAGTGGCGCTCGAAGTTCGCATTATGCGCTATGAGCAGGTCTGCGTGCAAAAGATCGGCATAAGCCGCCGAAAGCTCCGCATCCGTTCCAGTCAGCCGGTCCCACGATTGCGGGGCCGCGTCCGTGTCGGCGTCGCACCAGGCAATGCACAGAAGACGCGTCGTAGGGTGCTCCGCATAGGCCCACGCGCCGCACGCCGCGAGGTCACACTCGCTCGTAGTTTCGATATCTACTACCAGCCTCATTTTTCTTATCCCCGTTCCATGAGCTGTTCGGAATTTCCGAACAGCTCAATTCCGCTTAGATGCCAGTTCATAGATGAACACCTAGCTTACTAGCGGCTTCGCGCACAAGGCCGAGCAGGTATTCCGTGAGCGTCTGTGCGTCGCCCGCTGAAATGCGGGCCTCGATAAACTCCATGAACTCTGCGGGGATCCGCAGGCCCGATGCTTTCGCGGGTTTACCGGTCTTAGACTTGCTTTTGCGCCCGCCGTATCTAATGCCCTTGTGCGCGGGTGCCATGTTACTTGCTCCCGATGAGGGCCGAGCTCGCGGTTTCCCTTGCCACGCTTGCGATTGCATCCGCGGGCAACGTCTTTTTCATCTCAGCCGGTGATTTTAAGGAAATTTTAAGTAGGTCCTCGTGATCAATCCCGAGGCGGTTCGCGATCTCGCAGGCCGCGGCGCGGGGGTCTTTTTCTTCCGTGTCCCAATCGAGCTTTTTGCGCCACGATATGCGCCAGCCCGGTATTTCTGCGCCCTCGCTAATGCGTGCTTTCGCTATGCGCGAAAGGTCGTCAGCGACCTTATCGACGCGTTTGATCGCAGTCAGCCATGCTCCGATCTGCTCATCCGTCGCATCCTGTTGCATTTCTGCTTGTCCCGCCGCGGTGCACGCGAGCAACAGAGGCTCCGCGACAGCGGCGAGGCATACCGAACGCGCGGGGCACCAACGGCAATGCTCTCCGGGCGTGCGAAGCGTATTCGCGTCGGAATTGTACGCGCGCGCGACCGCATCAGTGAAGCCCTCGCCGGAAAAGTCTGCGGTAGCCCATGCTGCCGCGGCCGGGAGAAGGTCCGCCGTCTCCGCTCGGGGCTGGATGATGCCGACGCGCACGGCATGGCTCACGCGCATGAAAGCGGCGCAATAGCCGTAGATCGTGAGCTGCGGGTTATTCTGCGCGGGAACAGGCTCTCCGCCAAACTTGTAATCGGCGACGAAAGCCGTGCGATCTTTCGACCAAGCGATGAAATCCGCGCGGCCTTTTACCATTCCTCCGTATCCGGAGACTTCGCATTCGAGGCCATATGCGTCGATTCCGCCGTGCCCGGCGAGCTCAGCAAGCACGGCGTCCGCGTAGGTCTGCGCGCCTGATAGCATATCCTCGGTAGCGAGCGCTTCTTCGGGCTCCGGGGGAGCAGGGGAAACGAGTTCCGCGTCGGGATACGTGAGCACAAGCGCCTGATACAGGGCCCACGCCGCGAAGGCGTGCGCTAGCGTGCCTTCTTCGGCGGCGGTGGAGCTTGGGAGTGGCGGAAGTTGCTGCGCGACATAATGCGAGCCGGGGCAGGCTATCCAGCGCGCCGCGGCAGAGGGGGATAAAGGCTTGCCCATTTCATGCCCCCTTGCAAATTGCGATTGCCTCGGCATATCCAACGGCATTGAGCAACGCAGGGAACGTCGGGAACTTGATTTCATTTCGCGCGCAGTAGTCGCGAATGCGGCGGTTCGCGTCGCCTCGGTCCACGCCCAGCGCGTCAAGGTCCCCTATGGCCTTGCGGGTGAGCTCGGCTAGGATTTCGCCGGTATGGCCTTTGCCTGCGAGCGGGTCCTCAGCCCGGTCCGACGGGGCTTCTTCCGCGGGCGATGGTTCCTTGGCGGTCTCCGGATCGGCCTCCGGAGCGCTCGTCTCTTCCGGGGTCGCTCGTTCGGTTTCTGCCACGCCAGCTGGTGACGATTTGTCACCAATTGCGGGCGCAAACTGGGTATTGCATTCAGATGGTTCTTTTTTCGCGCGATGCTTGCGTTTTTTGGGCCCATCGGCGCTCCGGGGTGTTTCCGCCTGTTCCGGATCAACATGGGCCTCAGCGGTCAAATTTTGGTCCTTCTCGTCGGCGACGTCGTTTTCTTCGCGCGTTTCGGCGTTTCCGCACACTCGCGATGGATCCACGTGCACGGCATCTGATGCCAAAGTCGGAACTGGACAGGACACGCAATGAATTGCACCTGCGATGCCCCGCAGAGCGCTTATGAGCTCGGGCGTCGCGTCAAGTGTAAACTTTATTTCGAACATTTTTCGTCTCCTATGGCTTTGACAATCCAATCATGATTTCGCGCGCTACTTCCTGGTATTCGATGGCGATTTTATTCGTTAAGGCACGACCCCATGCGTCATCTCCCTTTCGATTTCGATATGCAAGTCGCTCTGCTATTAACTTCGCCGGAGGGCAAAGCACGGTGACGTAAACATCCGCGCCGGATTTTTTTAGGGCCTTCACGAAATCGTAAAATTCGCTTGCGGGCTCTTGCAAGAAGCTGCTAGGGAATACCGGAGCAATTCTCCCGGACTTGGCGAGCGCTTTCGTGAATGCGCGAACGCCCAGCGTAGAAAAGTCCATGACGATGGACTCGCCATTGCGAACCCGATTTAATGCCTTCATCTGAAGGCAAGAGTACTCTTCCAGGATTCTCTTTTGGCGATTCATTGCAGACTCGCCATCGATGCGCTCCGGCGTATGTTCGCCGAAGTATTGGAGATTTTCGACGGGTGGAGTCAGGCTCCCGACGTTCGACACGTGAAAGCAGTACGACGGGACAAGAATTCGTCCTTGCTTCACGCATTCTTTAGCCAGAGTTGTCTTGCCCGCGCAAGTCGGGCCCTCGATGATATAGCAGACAGGCATATCAGGTTCCTCCCTAGAATGGCACTTCGCCGAAGGCATCCGCGCCGGGTTGAATTTCATCCGCCCATTCATCGACGGCAGAAACATTATCGGAAAATCCTGTGTCGATTTTTTCACCTCCACTCAGGACCATGACCGTGCGAAGGTAGCGCCCGATGCAGGGGTTGTTGCCTTTGCACACGGGGCTGATATCCATGCTCACGTTTGCGAGCTGGCCGTCATAGACGCGCGCGTCGCCTTCCTGAACCGGCGCGCCTGTTACATCGATGACCGCTACTGGTTTTCTGGCGTTAGCCGTAAAGCCGATGCTTCCGGAATAGTACTCCGGGACAGGGTTGCCCTTGCTGTCGAGCCCGCCGTCTGACTTGATGTAGGCGCGATTAAAGATTTGTGCGAGCGTCGGATTTTCGCAGAAGGATGTTCCGCCGAATTTCTGACGTCCGGCGGTCCAGGCTTCCTTGATCGCGCGCATGAGCTCGGCATACGCGGGCGAGTCCTTCGCGACCAGAACGCCGCACAGGTACTTGCCATTTTCGTTCGGACTCCACATTCTCGGGAAAATCAATCGAACATTTCTAAGTTTTGCAACTGCCATTGGTAAACCCTCTATTTCGGCTATTGTTAAGGCCCCACGGGTGTTGCGGCCCTCGGGGCAAGACGCGCGGAACATTTCCGCGCAGATTATTTAGGCTTGGCACTCATCGATGAAATCTTTCACGAGCACCGAAAAGTCCTCATTTGCCGTGATTTCCACGTCGTCTCCGTCTTCGTTGGAATCGACGCTGAAAAGCTGGTCGGCATCGTCGCAGATAGCGAAGGATTCCAAAATCTCATCGTGGTCGTCGAGAACGCCAGCTGCATCGAGAGCATCGTAAAAGACTGTGGCCTGTGCTTTGATGATTCCAGGGAGAACATCGCTCCAAAGCTCTGCAAGGGCGTCTTTGACGGCTTGGCTGTTCGAGGAATACTTATCGAATTTCCCGCATTCGACCATGCGATTGAACCATTTCCCGATCATCATGTCTTCGCGTTCCCATTCGTCATTGAATCGGGAATCCTCTGCATCGTTAGCGGCATCGACTGCGCGCCAAAGTTCGCTTTCGATGGCGTTGAGGATTTCAGCGTTACGCGTTTTGTTTGAGGTGTTCGTCATGTCTCATTCTCCCATGCTTGGCTCTGGAGCATATCCAGATCCCGTTAAATCGAATCGCGGAACCCTTCCGTCGTTCGATGGGCACAGCTTAGACAAACGTTTTACGTTTGTCAAACCTTTTTTTTTGATTTTTTTTCGCTGGGACGGATCCCTGCGAATTTCCTAGCTACGAAGGCTTGCCGATCGGATTTATGCCGTCGATGTTCGCCCGCATTAGCAGCTTGATTTCGCGGTTCGGCAAGCCGGTCTCTTGCGCCGTCTCGATGAATGCCCTCTGGGCGACGTCGTCCCACATGTTGTTCCGGCGCTGGAGCAAAACACGGAGCTCCCAAAGCCCGTTATTTCGCGACCCAGGGCATAGCGGATGGCCAATCCGATACTTTTCGATGTAGGCGAGAACGCGCGAACGCTTTTCGTCAGGCGCGCAATCCGCATAAGACCCAAAGTCAGTTCCGACGCGACCCACCTTATCCTGGCTTGCGAGTTCAGCGTTATTTCGCGCTACCTTATCCCGGTTCGCGCGTTCCTCAGAAAAGTCCGGCATGGCATCCTCTCGTTGCGCGATTTCCTCGACGGTTGCCTCCCGGATCATGGTGCGCTTTTGCCCGGCGTCTATCATCCGGAACTTAACGAGTACGCCGTTTTTCATAAGTTCATTCAGCACTCTAGCAAAGTCGGGGCTCGCGCATTTCTTTTTGAGCAAATCGAGACGGGCGGATCCAGATGCTCTCACGGTTCGCAGGATCATGTCTGTGATGGCGCTCTGCTGCGTCTCAGTGGCGGGGAAAGCAAGCGCAGAAAGCCGCTTGCGCGTCTCCAGGACCCCGAGGAAAAGCGAAACCCCCGCGAGAAAGTCGCAGTCGTAGATGCGCTCAGCACCACGAGCATACGCGCAGGCAGTCGCGAAGGACACGGACAACGTCTGGTATGCCGTCACGTTTAGCGCCGTTTCTTCCGGGCTCGCGCCCCCGAGGTACGGTAGAGCGCCGTCAAGCGCCCAATCACTCACGGCGCTAGAAAGACGTAGCTCACCGCGCAAATCAAGGCCGCTTAACAGGTCGATCAGCCGGTCCACCGAGGGCGGTTCTGCCTGCGCCTTGGACAAGCGCATGAGGCGACCTATCGTGATGGGATCATTGGTCCCCTCGTCGTCTAGCGGCGTCGGCATCCAGAACTCTGAGATGCGGCGCGCGTCTCCGGCGGCCCCGTCGCCAGCATTTGAGCTCTCCGCCCAACGTTCCGGCGTGGATAACTGGATATTCGTGTATGCGGATCTTACCGGGAATCCTGGCGCGGGACGGCTCAGGGCGTTGCTCAGGCTCGTCATTTCGTTGAACAGGCGGCGCCTGATGTCTGCGGCCTGCGATGTGTATTCGCGTCCCTTGCGCGCTGCTTTATCATCTCCGGCCTCGTCGATGACCTCAAGGATGGGTAATGGCTCGCGGCGCTGGGTCCAGGTCATGTTTTCTCCCTTGCCTTCAGACTCCGCGGCGCTCTTCGCGACGGCGTCGATCAGCGATGCGTCGGATGCCGAAAGTACCTCTTGAACCGCGAACGTGCTGGCGACGGCGTGCAAAGCATCTAAAGTCACGCTCTTATTCGACCCGGACCGGCCAAGAACAACGGTCTGCGCCTTAAAAGGGAAATACCTGTCCCGCAAGAAAGGACTTTCCCCGTAGACTCGAGCGCGCGCAATCATGCTGGCAGCCGCAAGCGCGAATGCGTTCCTGGCATGGCAGTTCTCCCGTCCGGGGTCCGGCGCGCCGCCGAAGCATTGAGCGATATCGAAAAGCCGACTGCCCATGTAGCACTCATATGCGAGATCGCGAAACGGCTTCCATCTGCTTGCATCCGGATTGTACGCGTAGACGGGATCGTAGCTCTCGAAACGAAGTCGCGCCGCGTCCGAACATGCGCTATCGATGTGCGGGCCTTCTGTGCCTTTAGCGCCTATGGGAATCCCTGTGTAATTGCTCAATTCCTGCCATAAAATCTTTATCTTTTCCGGGCTCTTCTGAATTTCCGGCGTCGTCGGGATGACGCAAAACACGCCACGTCCTCCAAGCGACTGAGCGGCAAGCAATACGTGCGGGCATAGGGACAAGGTGTTTTTGAGCTCTTCGCAGTCCGATACGTCGTCAAAATCGACCGTGACGTATCCCTCAGCTACTACGTTGGCGTTGTTTCTCGGGCCATTAAGGCTAGCGCCTAATAGCCATGGCGAGACAGTGCTTTTGGCCGCGTCGTATGCGTTTTTTGCTGCGGAAATCCGCTTTGCGTCTCCGGTCCGAACTGCGTCGGCATGGGCGGCCTTCAATTCGCGGCAGCGCTTTTTTTCCGGTGTATCGGTCGCGATTGACCGCAGAAAAACGTCGAAGGTATGGACGGAAACCGGGTAATCGGAAGTACTTGCGGACTTGAATTTTAAAGCTGAAATCATGCTTGCTTACCTTTTCTGCGAAAAAGGGACCGCGGGAGTCGCAGCATCCCGCGGCAAAAAAAGCGCTATCCGTCGATAGCGACATGCGGGAACTAGCACGCTTTAAACATGCCGTCAATGATTTTTTTCGTGCAATGGTTGGACGGCTTTCAATCCAGCAATGACGGTCCTGTGGGTCCGAACTGTTTCCATCTTGGAAAGTGTTCGGCGGTCGCGCTCGCAAAAGGGGAATCCACGGATAAATCCACATCCGCGAAAAAATCCACAAAATATCCACGCCGTGGATGCGCGAAAAACCCAATAATTTCAAGGACTTGTGAAAAATATCCACAATATCCACGAAATCCACAGGATGTCTTGGATTTCGTGGATTGCCCGCATATGCCGGCATATACATAAGGAAACGTTATTTTTTTTTTTTTTTTATTTTA
>AVOA01003687.1_pt1 | contig 28474 bp, 38 predicted proteins | sample 80171 | NCBI WGS metagenome assembly AVOA01 (sample SAMN02954237, study PRJNA213161) | gut metagenome | biome: terrestrial; feature: piglet; material: feces; isolation source: piglet diarrheic feces | host: Sus scrofa | place: China
TTGTGTGGGACATAGACAGGTACCTCCTTCGGTTTATCGTAGTAATGTTCCAGTTCAAATGCCACCCGTCTGTTTTCACAGACTATCACATGCAGGGTATTGATCCGTTTGCGCAGCTTTCGCTGTGATTCCAGCTGCCTGGTATGCTTCAGTTGTTCTTCCAGCTGCTGAATCCTGGCTTCCATCTGCTTGGCGTTTTCCAGGTATTCTGCCGCCAGGTCTTTCAGATCAGCATCCATCAGCATCCACCACCGGAAACCGCTGGGTACTGTCCAGCTCGTCTTTGTAGTCGTAGGGTGTGCGTCGGGGATTGGGCACCCGTTTCTTCTTCGGTGTCAGCGCCCTGATCTGCGCCTTTAACCGCTGGATGATCTTGTCATCCTTGCGGAACTGACGCAGGGATCCAGCAATATATCCGCCCATCGCGCCAACAATGCCGCCGGCAAAGGCGATCTGGATAATGGCCTGGGTTTCATTCATCATGGGTTGTCTCCTTCCACATAGTTGTAGGATCTGCGCGCCTGTTTCAGCGCATTCTCAAAGCTAACCGCCCTGAATCCCTGCTTAAATGTATGCTCTGCATCGTTTCCGACGTGCAGCCAAATTGTGCGGAATTTCTGGCCGCGCACACCGGACGGTTTCATTCGTCCATCCGGTACGATAACCTCAATGGTTTTGCTCCCTTTATCATACGATCCAGGCACGGTATCGCAGTCTGAGTACCGTTCCTTGTATCGTCTGTATGGCATTCTGTGGATCGCGGCGGCGCATTCTTTTTTGCTCACGGGTTGCCTCCTCCTTCCAGCGGCTTGATATGTAACGGGTCCGTCACATCCATGCCGTCCATGCTGCGGATGAACTCATCCAACGCACTGCGGCGGCATTTCAGCGTGCCGAGCTTCATGAATTTCAGAAGCCCGGCGTTCTTCAGACGGTACACATATGCGGTGTTGGTTTTCAGCACCGCGGCCGTCTGCTTTACGGTCAACAGCTCTTCGCTCATGATTCCTCTCCTCTCTGTCATGATTTGTGGATGTCGTGGGTGAGCCCGAGCAGATAATCTGTGCTCGTGCCAAAGAGCTTTGCGAGCTCGATGATCTTGGAGCTCGGGATTTCAGTTTTTCCGTACATCCAGTTTTTAAGTGTAGCGTCAGAAACATTCAAACGCTTCGCGAGTTCCGATTTCGTGAGACCTCTGCGGGCTCTTTCGGCTTCGATGTTTGGAAACAGCATTATGTAACCTCCTTATTTACCCGGTTCGGGGTTGTCTATGGTCATACTATACACCCGTTACTGGTAAATGTCAAGGGTTTTTCAAAAAAATTTTACTCGTTTCTGGTAAACTTTTTATTGACTCAATTTACCCGATATAGTATAATAATTTCAGGAGGAGGTGATGCACATGCCAGCAACAGAATTATCAAAAAGGCTTACAAAAATCAGGGAGTAGCACGGGTATAAGCGAACAGAACTTGCGGAAATGTTAGGAATACCGTATCGAACAATCACGAATTACGAAACAGGAGAGCGTGAGCCGGGGCACCCATATATAATCAAAATAGCGAAACTGTTTAACGTAACTACGGATTATATTTTAGGGCTTGAAAACGAAACAGGCTCGCCCGATCAAGATGCACCTGATTCGAGCGAGCCTGTATGTAGAGATGAACTTGTTAATTTTTTAAAATCCATCGGGGTAGAAAATCCAAAAATATCCCGTCAGGACTTGGAGTTTTTGGATGCTGTAGCGTCCTTAGTCAAAGCGTGGTACGCCAAATAGCGAAACAACGCAAATGCTTTTTGTGGGTTATCGGTTGAATTTATTTTATCCAATATCGAATCCACAATGTCATGCGCCGGAGCCTCGTGCTCCGGCGTTTTTATTTCTTCTCCCATTATGTATCACTCCTCCGTCAAACGATTATGGATCACAAATTCAAATATTTTATGATTTTCTTCCTTCAATCTATATTTTAGCATTTTTTACTTTAATTTCCATGTTTTTATCAAAAATGTCCGGAATCACGGACACTTATTGTGCGGGCTGTCGAACAGCTGCCACATCTGGCAGTCCAGCGCAGCGGCTATGCGTTCCAGCTGGGACAGCGTAGGTGATAGTTTCCCGTTTTCGATATCATTTAGCGTTGTTTTGGATATACCGCACTTTTCCGACAGTTTGCGCAGCGAATATCCCTTACAATTCCGCATTTCCCAAATTTTTATGACAATCATGCAGATATTATGCCTTACATGCAACAGTATGTCATTGCGAAATTTATGGAAAATTATAAAATTTATGGCAATGGCAATTGCAAAACTAGGTGTAAATATGTATAATTTAGTTAGCCTTAGTGCAAAAAACAAAAAACGGAGGAAACAAAAAATGAAACGGAAATTGGCGATGATTATGGCATCTGCGATGCTGATGGCAATGCTTACCGCGTGCGGCAGTTCTGGGGACACGGGTGCAAATAATACTACGGATGCCGGTAGCGCACCAGTAGCCAGCACGGAAGATAATGCCGATACTGCATCTTCTGAAGGAACCCTTGCAAAGTACGATGTTACGATCAAAGGCGCGCAACTTTGTAAGGACTACGAAGGCAATCCGGCAATCATCATCACATATTCGTGGACGAATGGCAGCGACGAAACCACAAGCCCTATGGGGAGCATGATGGAGGAAGCGTTCCAGGATGGAGTGCAGATGGAAACTGCAATTGTTGATTTTGAATACAACGACGGACTTACAGACGTTCGCCCTGGTACCACGATTGACGTGGAAGCGATATACAAGATGAACAGTCAATCAAAGGTTGAATTTGAAATTTCCGCGCTTGAAGACATGTTCCTGGATCCGGTTCCGATGGTAACTGCTGAATTTGATCCGGCTACGTTGGAAAACAGATAATAAATAAAAATCCCGTCCCGGTGTCAGTGCGCCAGGGCGGGATTATGGGTAGATAAACTTTGTGGTGTGAATCTACCCTTTTATTTTACTACATTTTTCTGAAAAAGTAAATAAAAGGAGATAAATATTATGGCAGATGTTTTTACCAGGAAACGCGGGAAGACATGGCAGTACCGGTTTTACGGCGCAACCATAAACGGCAAGCGTCAGGAAATCTGCAAGGGTGGATTCCGAACCAAAAAAGAAGCGGAAATTGCCGGAAACAAGGCATTTGTGGAATACAATCAAGCTGGACGGCATTTTGCACCGTCTGAAATTTCAGTCGCGGACTATTTCGACGAATGGATCGCGTTGCGTTCCGTAGAACTGAAGCCGACCACCATAGACGGATACAGAAAGCGGATCAGGAATTATATCCTTCCTGTAATCGGAAAATACAAACTGAAAGCGGTGACGGCGTCCAATCTGCAAAAACTGCTGAATGATATGTTCGCGCAGGGATTCAGCCGGAACACGCTTACCTGCATAAAAGGAATTTTGACCAGCGCATTCGGATACGCGGTGGAGCCCATGCACTATATACAGGCATCCCCTATGTCCGGTGTTCGGCTGCCTTCAACCCGCGCAACCCCACCGGTCCCGCAGCGCAAGAAAGTCCGGCGCGCAATCACGACGGAAGAGTGGGATAGGCTGATCGGTCGCTTCCCTGCCGGATCATCATGCTATCTGCCGTTGATGCTGGGATACCACTGCGGGCTGAGGCTGGGCGAAGTGTTCGGGCTGACGTGGGACGATATTGATTTTGATGCCCGCACACTGACCGTGCGCAGGCAGGTGCAGGAAGTGAATGGCAGTTGGACGCTGGTTCCACCGAAATATGAATCCGTCCGTACAATCACACTGGATAGTCAGATGTTGAATGCCCTGCGGGACGCACAGAATCGCCAGCATCAGGCGCAATCGGAATACGACGATTATTATACCTACCTGTATTTAGATTCGTCAGGCGCGATCTCCAGGGCGCAGAGCGGCACGCCTGTGTTCCTGGTCCATGTTCGCGAGAACGGAGAATACATCCAGCCACGTGTGACCCAGCACCTGTGCAAAGTTGCGCACAAGGAATTGGATATGCCGGATTTTGATTTCCACACGCTGCGGCATACGCATACAACGATGCTGATTGAAGCCGGCGTGTCGCCGCTGGTTGTGCAGGAACGGCTGGGGCACAAAAATGTACAGACCACGCTGGGCATTTATGCAGAGGTAACAGAAACAATGCGCGACATTGCCGGAAGTGTGATAGATCAAATTTACAGCAAATAAAAATGGCCGCACCACTTGACCGCAGATAAAAATTTTGCGGTCACGGTGCGGTCAAATTATTTTTGTCAGAAATTAAACTACTTGAAAAGTTTTGAAAATCAGCGATTTATCCGTTCAGAGCAGCGTTTACGTCAACTGCAACAGCAACGGAAGCGCCAACCATTGGATTGTTGCCCAATCAAGTTGTCAGGAATTTATCGTTTCATTTTATTATTTTTTACAACTTGATGTACACGAATTTACCTATTATTCTCAAAAACAAAGAACTTTTTGCGTCTTTTTGAAATTTTGCGATACTGCGTTATATTTGCTTGTTGCGGTCAAAATGCGGTCAACTTCCACGCGGATTTTTCGCAATGCCCGCGATCCAGATTATACGTTTTTGCGTTTCCACAAAATACACAACTTAATCCACAATATTTTGTGCACTATTTATTTTATACGCCATTGACGTATACGCTAATAGGTGGTATAATAAGACCATAGAAAAAGAGCGGAGGACAAAGAAAATGGAGAAACTGGTAAACGGCACAAAGTACAACAAAGCTGAAATCATGAAGGCAGCTTGGGAAGAATTCCGTCACAGCATCGCAAAAACTTTTGCAGAATGCCTTCGCAACGTATGGGCTGATGCTAAGCGCGTCATGAGCAATGTTATGAACAAGATTGCAGAAGAAAGCAAGAAGGATGAAATTGTACGCATGTTCTACGGAGAATACAAGAACAGCTACAGCAATTGCAGAACCGTAGAAGGCAGCTATGATCGCAACACAAAAACAATCGAAGTTCTGGTAAATCAGAAAAAGGGAAAGTTTATGTTTTACACAAAGCGCAATGGCAAAAAGGTAAGAATGTTCTAAGGAGGAAAGAATATGCAACTTAATTACCACGATTTTTACATCCTGTTCAACGCCGCAGGCGCAGAGCAGGACAGGGATCTGTTCATCTCGGAATGGAGCAGCAGCTCCGTCTTCTACCCTGATCCGGAAATCCCGGATATCGACGCCGCCGAACTGGCCGAAAGCCTGGGAAACATTTGGGATGTTGCACACATGACCACGCGCGATATCCGGCAGCATCTGGGACTGACCCAGGCCGCATTCGCGGAGCGGTTCTGCGTACCGCGACGCACGGTAGAGGGTTGGGAGGCCAGACGCACAACACCGCCATATGTAGTGCTGTTGTTGGCAGAATCGGCCGGAATGTTAAAGGTTGTTAGGGACGAAGGAGGAAATACGAAATGAAACTGAAAGAAAAAACAATGAAGGCGCAGGAAAATATGGAAATGGTAAAATATATCATGCCAAAACTTACACGAGAAATTGAACACTACGAGTGGTATGCGCTACGTGTAATGCGTGATATGAAATATCTTGGGAGTGATTGTGATGTAGAAGAATTCCGTGTATCCATATTAAAACGGAAAAATCATCTTATAGAGATGCTTGATGCCTGCGAGCGTTCCTTGAATTATGATAAGATGATTCTCGCACTGGATAGCGGAAACGCAGAAGCAAAGGACCTCGGGAACTGGCGCAGGCTCTCCGAAATCATTGCCCCGGAACCAGAAAGTGATGAGGATGATGGCATTGAGATCACGGAAGATCTTATGAAAAACGCCTTCCCGGATAAAGAAGAAATCGAAGCGGTTCTGAAAATTGTAATTCCATATATGGAAAACCCAGAGCACGACATTTCTCCATTTAACATAAAAAATAGAACGCTAGTAAAAGAGGCGCAGAAATTCGCAAATCCAGATATTGACTAGGCGAAACCCATATGCTATAATACATTTGTCAGCTGCAGATCGCCTTCCGCAGCTGGTCGTCCGAGGATCGCGGACGCAAGAATTGAAACAGTTGAATTATATTATAATTCACAGCAAAAGCATCGCAAAAGCGGTGCTTTTTGTTTTGCAAAAAAATAAGGCGCAAGCCGAAGCCTGCGCCCTGTTACTTTCCTACCATGTGGCAGGGGTTTATTCTGCTTCCACCCACCCAAACACGCCCGGCGTCCACACATTGTTATCAACATCCGAAACCCACGTCACGCCGTTGTGCTGGACTTTATCACCAGCCATGTATGGGTTTGTGCTGTCCGGCTGTTCCCACTCCGGGATAATATCGGGATCAGGAATCAGCACTTTCGCCCACAGCGACGGTGCGGCATCTGGTGTCCAGCCAGCCTGCGAGGTGTGGGCGGTTAGGCACTTGTACAGGGTGCCTGCATACTGTACCTTGAACCCTGCGGCATAGTCGGTGTCAGCTTCCCACGCCGGGTAAAATTCCGTCATCCGCAGAGCGGTGTTATCGTCCACCTCGAGCGTGTTGATCTGCTGGGCGATCAGCATGCGGGAAACCTCATCAGCGGTCAGGGGACGGGTGCGCTCGGCGGCTTCGTAGGTTGCTTGAGATTGCTGAATGGCGGCTAGTTCCTCCGCCGTCGCGTCACGATAAATGCCATTATCACAAACTCTCATAATTTGCCTCCGTATACAGTAATTGTTGTGCCTTTCCCAAATGGCGTTGTACTATCTGTAAAAACGCGAATGGAAAAAATATTGTCCTCGGCGTTTTCGTAACGTAAGGCAGTCGTGTTTCCCACTATCTTGATATTTGTCTGCGCATACAGCACACCACGTATTTTTAATGATCGACTGTACAGATATCCCATATAGTATCCAACAGCAGAACTTGATAAATTTACCGTTGCGTTGTGGTTAAATCCAGCACCGGCTCCGTTGTAATTCGCCATCAATTTAATCGTTGTAGATGTGGGTTCATCCAACCCTCCTGTGAACTGCGCGGAAATTATAATATCCTCCACCGCTGTAAAATTGAGGACGATAGACGCGGCTGGCTCAGTCAGCGTCACCGCTGCCAACTGTGACAGGCCGCCAGTGCCTCCTGCCCCGTCCGCGCCCTTTGGAATCCCCAAATTCAGCAGCGGATTTTCCGCCGTGCCGGTGATGCTGGCGGTAGCGTCGCTCCCGGAGGCCAGCGTTTCAACAGTGCCGATTTGAATATTAGGTGTTACGCCATCGGCACCCGGCTGACCATCCGCACCAGCAGGTCCTTGCGCTCCCGTGGCACCGGTATCGCCCTTGTCGCCCTGTGGTCCCTGTGGTCCGGTGTCGCCCTGTGGCCCCTTGATATTCGCACCTGTGGCCGCAGGCATATTATCCGCGCTGGGTGTCCATGTCAGGTTGCCATCATTATCTACATTGGGCGTATAGTATCCGCCATCCGCACCATCCACGCCCGGATCGCCGTCAAATTCACCGGATGCTTTTGCTTCTGCCAATGCCTGTGCGATTGCATCTGACAATTCTGTATTAGTCAGATACCCGTTTTCTGCCAAATATGCAGTCAGTTCAGCTTCATCCAGCCCTGCATCAATCGGATGATCTTCCAAATATGCGGCAATAGCTGCTGCCAGCTGTTCATCCGATATCGCGCCATCTTTGATTTCCTGCGCCGCTTGTAGCACCTTATCCACCCACGACTGATACGGTGCAGGTGGTGTTGATACAGATGTATCAGGCAGTGCGGATGATACAGATGTACGGAATTTTGCCGATTTTGCCAGCGTATCACCTACATACCAGCGAAGTTCCGCGCGCCCGCTGCCGACCGTTGCAGTATCCGATGCAGATACAGTCCAACTTACAGATGCACCGTCCCGCGTTACTGCTACAGGGTACACTGTTCCATCTTTCAGTTCATGCAACAGTTCGGCCGTACCATCGCCATACAGCTGCACCAGACCGGTACAATCAAACGAAACGCGAGTTGCAAGATTTTCGCCCTGCCGACCTAACGGGATGTTGGTCGGTGGGCGCTGTACATTAACATTGATGTTTTTCGTGCGGAGCACCTCCTATCATTTTCATAGTATAATAGCATATTAAGCACAGTTGTCTGCTCATCCCGTTGCAGTACTGGGGAAAACTATCCTACTTCTTTATTTTTCACCGTGCTGCCGCCAGTCCCGATCAGGCTGCAATTCTGCAATACCTGCGCCAACATTTCGCGCGTCACATATCCATGCGGATTCGTGCCATCCAGAATGCCGGCATCGGTCGCAGCCTGAAAGGCATCAGCTGCCCAGCTGGACGGAGTAGTATCCTCGCCACAGAAATGCAGCCTGGTCAGAACAGTTGCAAACTGTTCCCGTGTCAGTGGAGCCTGTGGGGACGTACCGTCCAGAACACCTGCGTCAGCAGCTGCCGCAAACGCATCCTTTGCCCAGCTAGATACGGCCTTCTTTGCCTTCTCTTCTGCCACCTTGTCAATCAATGTTCTGACTTCTGTTTCTGTCATATCGTCAACGTCCTTTCCGGTATTTTTATCCGTGATAACTTCCCGTGAAATCAGATAATAGCTGGGACTGCGGTCAATGGTAGCCTTACCACACTGGGTCAGGCTGGTTTTTACCACACCCTTCTGTACCACGCTGATATAATTGCGGCGAATGGATGAGGCTGTATATTTTCCATTATACCAGTAACTGTCGAGTACGGTAATGGTATTGCCGCTGGCATCCACAGCCGCTACAAAATGTCCGCTGTTGGAAAACAGCTTATATCTGCTGCCATTATGCAGCACAGCCACGCCACCGGCTTTCAGATGTGCCAGCAGTTCTGCATTACTGCTGGTTGTGCTGTATGTAAAATGATACTTCCGCGCAGTTTCCCGCAGCAACGTAGCCATCACGGTACCGCCGTCCACCCGTGCGCCGCAGGAAACCGCCAGCTTGCACATTGTTGGAATGCTGACATCCGCAAGCCCTAAGGCTTTCAGGGCATTGCACAGGCTGGCAGGACCGCAGGCGGAGTTATAAATGCTGTTGCTGCCGTAGCTGATGGATTTATATTTGGATTCTGTCTGGAATTTTACTGTATAGCTCATGGTTTTGCCTCACACAATGGAAATGCCATAGTTGTCTGCGGCAGCGCGTTCCACGCGACATCCGCGCGCATTTTGCCAGCCTTTGCAGAAATGTACCAAATCCGCTTGAGCCATAATCATGATCGACTTGCCCAGAAATTCCAGCGGCTTGCCGTCATAATCCGTGAAAAACGTGTCCAACGGCTCAACCTCTTCTCCGATCAGCTGCCGTACATCCTGTACGGCCTGCGCACGTTCTGCGTTGATTTCTTCGTCAGTCCTGCCGTTCATCGGCTGGGAAATAAATAACTTCTTCATATTACTCGTTCGCCTCCTTTACACCGTGAATTGCTGTCTGCAGCAGAAAACCGAGGAGAACCCATACCTTGTCCTTGATTTTGGCGAGACAAATCTGCGCTCCCATCTCTTCGTCGTAGTTTTCCTCGCTGACGCAAGCCGAGCTCTCGACAATTTCAAATCCATTGCGCAAAATAGCCCGAACGACCGTGCATTTATTTCCCATCGTACACACTTCATATGAGGAGATGAATGCGTCAACCATTTCCCGACTGATGCTCGCTCCGGTGATCTTGAGTCCTGAATTAACCGTCAGCTCCAGATATGCCTTCTCAAATACTTCCTTTGGCGACCAGCTTTCATAGCCATCAGGATAGCGAACACGGTAACCTTCCTCAGGCATCTGCTCAATGATTCTTGCAGTTTCAGCTTCGTTCAGTTTACTCTTTCTCGCCCAAGCTTCGCCGCGCGTTGCAGGTTCTGCCTGAACCATCTTAGTTCCAATGTACATATTCATCAACTTACTCACCTTCCTTATTCCGCCCCCTTACTGTACACACCGCCGACATATCCGCCCAATGCGCCGCCAATCGCCAGCACTGCATCATTCTGCCGGTAAATAATCGCAGCAATCAGGGCAATACCCAATGCACCAACCGCACACAACTCTACTGCATTGATTTTTTCAAACATATGTATACCTCCGCATACTACATAATGTTGCCGATCACGGCACCGACTACAGCCACTCCGATAGCAGCCAACACAGCCATGATAATGTTCAACTTGGTTGAAATCACAGCAAAATCAACATTACCACGCTCCAAGCGCTCGTCGTGCTTGTCCAGCCGTGTTTCATGCTGATTAACTAATTCGATCAGCTGCTGTACTGCCTCGCAGGGGCAGTTGTCGTGTTTATTGTCTCCCATGTTGCCTCCCATCAATATTCAAACGTCCGGTCAATGCCCGCGCCATAATTGGTGCAATAGATTTTCCGGGCCGCTGTATCAATCGTAATGATATTCAGCGCAGTGTCCTGTGCGGTATCCGCTGTCTTGCTGTACGTCACCGCATCACCGAACTGGGTATAGGTTTCACTTGTCGCGGATGCATATTCATTGTTTCTTCCCGGGCAGGCGTTTGGCACGGCAATACGCAGAATATCCGTGCCCCCCATCACACCGCTGTTGAAGTTATGGGTGTGACCATGAATATATCCGATCAGTGTCGCGGCGTTTTTGCCGGAAAAATCATAGGAAATGGTACTACTTTCCATGGTCAGGGAACCACTGCCGCCGCTGACATAGGCATCCAGCAATGTCAGTGCATGCTGTACATTCTGTGACCATGTCAGTCCGTTTGCATCCGTATAGCCGACAACAGGCCAGTTCAGCGGCGTGTGACCCAGCACCAGCACACTCCAGCCAGTTTTGCCAGTCAGGTCCAGCGCCGTTTCCGCCAGCCACAGCAGCTGAGCCGGACCGATGCGGTGTCCGCTGAAATTCGCACCGTCATTGGGTTTTACCGCAATATCCGATACATCACAGGTATTGAGATAAATCACCCGCAGCTTATGCGCGGCAAAATCTAGAACTCCATAATTGCGCAGCCGCTCACCGGTACCATCGGAATAATTGCCGATATAGCCCAACAGCTCTGCTGCTGTAAAGGTTCCATCATAATTGTACGGCAGCACATCATGATTTCCATTGCACCGGATATTGGGCAGACCGGAAAATCCCTCCCGCAATGCCGTATTCACCGCATGAAATGCTTCCCGGCTGTCTGCCTTTGTGGAGGATTTACCGCCTACAATATAATCTCCCAGCATCACCGCAAAATCCAGATGGCAATAATCCCGGATTTTGGAAACTGCTTGTCCGGCATGCCGGATTGCAGCCGCCGTTGCTGTATTATAGGGATAATGGGCATCGCTGACTGCTGCAAAGGTAAAGGTATGTTCATTCTGCAATGCCAGTACCTTTTCTGCTGCTTCCTTTGCCGCTGCGGTGACATATGCCGGTACCACATCACTGCCTGCTTCCAGCACAGCCACACGACTATCCAGTACCGTACATGCCGGGACAGTAATTTCCGGAGAAAGCTGGAAATTCGATGCTTCACCCACATGCTCTATGGTACTGTAGCTGATCTCCTCATTTTGCGTCACAATGGGATTGCTGCCAAGATTTGAAGTAGGAAAAGAGAAGCGAATATACGCCGCATTTGCCAGACTGATATTGGCAATAGATGATGGACAGGTAAATGTCATATTCAGCCCATCAATGGTCAGTGAAGTAAGATTACTGATAACATTTGTACCATTTACTGCTTTGATATAAGTTCCGGTGCTGTCATACCAGGAAAAATAACAACTGCTGTTGCTGATAATAGAAAGCCCAATTGTCCGAATCACATCGCCAACCTTGCACGGCAATAAACCGGTTACATTGTAGCTGCTTGCTGCCGATTCGGTACCCGAACTGCTCAGTCGATAGCCGGTTTTATATCCGATACCATTCTGGTATCCTGCTTCAAGGGTACCCGGATCAAGACAGATCGGCAGCTGGTTGGTAAAATTCGCCACAGTTTCTGTCCAGCTATCGGTTTCATAGGAAATAAAACTGGTTTTCTGCGGGGTTACCGCACCGTCCTGCACTTTGGACGTGCCGACAGCACCATCCTGCACCGTCGTAGTCAGATCGGGGTTATCTGCCAGATATGCAGCGACGGATGACGCGATCACCGACGCCAGCGATTCGCTGTCCGGTACAGGTACCGCCTCCGGATCGACTGATCGGTCAATCATAACCCGTTCCGCGCGACTGGTAATTACCTGCCCCGTTGATGTGACGATACCACCCAGCGCCACAGATGTGATGCCGGATACCAACGCCGCAGCCTTGCCGATCACACCGGCATACACACCGTCTGCATCTGATTTCGTCAGTGGCACGCGCGCCGGAGCGTGCTTGCGGCCATCTTCTGGTACAAAATTAAGTGATAAATCGTCAGCTGCCGCAAATGTGTCGTCTTTCAGGGTAACCTGCACCGGCGTTTCCCTTGAAAACTGCACCAACTCGTCGGTGTCGAGCGTCAGGTTGAGGCCTGTCTGAGTAAACTCAATCAATTATTCTCCCTCCTCATAGCTATAGTCCGTAATCACGTAGTCCGAAAACTCCGGCGTGATTGTATAACCTTTCTCATCCTCAATTTCCTCCACGGCTGTAATTCTGGTATTAGCCGTGATGCCGTGCTTATCCCGGACGGTTACCAGGTCGCCTACATCATAGTCAGTTCGATAGATGTACGAACCGGTATCAACATCACCCTCGAAGGATTCTGTTTTACCGGCTTCCGTCAATTTTTCCAGCCCACGTGCCTGCAGTTGGGCTTTGTACTGTGCAGCTGTTAGGGTGGTTTCCTTCCCTGTGGAATCCGTAACTTTCTTCTGCAGGTCCCTGGCATCCACATACATCTCGTACCGGTTCAATCCGGCATATGTTCCCGATGCCTTGCCTGTGGCGTCAACACCAGCCCATGTACGGGATGACCCTTCACCTTCTCCGGCTATCACTGCCACGTTTGCATAGCCTGTCAGATCGCGCATATAGTCGGATGATATCAGATTATCGTATTCATCCGCAAAGATTACCGGTTCACGGTCCGTCTGGTCCACGGTCCGATCTGTGCCGGCAATCAATGTAGCTGTAAACTTTCCATCAACAACGGGAACCTTCCAGCCCAAGTTATTGGACGACACTAGATCAACTACCGCAGTCATCAGGTTTGTTCCGGTATGCTGGGTTTGCGCCGAAAGCCCCTTGATTGCATTGTCTACATCCGCAATAGCGGTATTGGGGATAATACGGTTCGGATCGGAAGGATTTACGGCATGATTGTACAGCATCCAGTACATCCGGTTCCATACCGTACCGGAAAACGTCTGCTGCTTGTTGATGATCCGCCGGGAAAACAGTGCCTTTGCACACCTGCCGGATACCAGCAGCATGTCCCGTCCGTCATCGTCCTTCTGCATGTTGATTTTTTCGATGATGCCAACCATATCATCATCTTGCCGGACTACATATCGGTTTGTTTGCAGCAGTTCAATGTTTTCCGGCGTATCTGCGGTGTAAATTTCAAATTCACCAGCTCCGGCATAGCATTTTTTCCATATCTTGGATTCTGCGCCTTCCACAATATCCAGCCATTCCAAATCATGATTCATGATGTAAAAATCCATCATCATACCCCCGAATACGTATCGCGCCAGTACAGCGCGTTGAGATTATCAAAGATATATTCACCTTCACCGCCGGAGGTGTAGGCAACACTGATTGCCTGTGTTCCTCCGGGAATCTTCGGCCACTTGGTGTCGGCAGCAAGATATGAAAAAGATGGCTTCCAGGTACCGGTTGATATGTGGCCGCTGTTGGAACACTTGAATGTCCGCTTTCCGGGAACAGTATTCAATTCAATTGGCGCAATCACATTGGTATCTGCCTTGGTGGCAAATGTTTCTCCGCCAGCAGTCAGTTCAAAATCAACGAGCTGTACCATGTTTGCATGCCCTTCAACTTCCAGTCGGAAGCCTGCAGGGATGTCGCCGTCGTTACGGATGATGTTATCGCCTGCCTTTAACTGCGCCGTGTGCAGTTTCACCGACTGGAACCACGGAAATGGGCAGATGATGGATATTTGCGGAGCAAACTCTTCGCCATTCGGCTCGTCGGAATCTCCTCCTAAATCCTCGACGTAGCCATCGATAAAAACCTGTCGGCGTTCAGTTTCGATGTAAAACCGTAACATCGTATCAAACGGAAGAATGTTGTACAGTTCCTGCCTCAGGGCTTCCCCGTCGTCTTGCGGAACTACTGTTATCACAATATTTCGTTCGGCGATCTGCGCGCCGCTGATACGAGAAGCATTTGCTCCGGCAAGCTTCGAGCGGTTGATCGTCGCTTTCGGTCGGGTCAATCCGCCGATTTGCGTCGCACCATACCCGTCCAGCATTCCCACAAGATCAACAGCATTGGGTGGGATACGAGTAGTTTCCGCTTCTGTCGGCACACTGCCAACATAGATTCTTGTCTTATTACAATTAAGCGTATGCCTTCAGCTCCTTCACTACGTTTTTCGTTTCTCGGCGTACTTCTCTGCGGCTCATAGCCTTTGGAGAGTTAATCGTCTGATAATATGTTACGCTGGTTTTACCACCGCCGTTGTATACATTATTAGTCGTGTATGCGGTTGAAGCATTTGTGGCCGCTGTGCGAGTATCAGCAACCAACGACAGACGCGCATTCTGTAGGGATGCACCAGAAACAACTTTACGTGCCATTCCTATTGCAGCATTAACCGCCGGCTTCGTGTTCTTCTGAATACCAACAGCCAGTCCTTCCGGGATGGCCTTGCCGATTTTATCCCGGATTACCTTTGACGGAGAGTTGATCTTCAGCGAACTTTTCAGGCCGTTAACGATACCGGATGCAAAGCTGCTAACCTTATCTCGCAGCCAACCCGCAGCACTGCTGATGCCGGACCAGATTCCACGGACGATATCACTGCCGATTGACAGCATCTTGCCCGGTATGGACTTGATGCCATCCACAACTGCGGAGGTAAACCGGCTTGCCGCGTCTCTGCCCTTGCTGACCAGATTGCTGGCAAACTGCGTGACCTTGCTGATTGCTGATGTCAACAAGCTGCCGATCTTTCCCGGCAGCTGGGTGACAAACGATACGACATTGGACAGGAACTGTGATCCTGCCTGCCGTGCCTTGGTCGCCATGCTGGATGCCCAGGAAGATACCCGTGAAATTGCATTGGCCAGAAATGTTGCAATCCTGCTGGGCAGTGTCTGGAAGAATGTAATTACACCGTTCACAAAGTTTATTCCGATCTGCACCGCGTTCATGTACAGCGTTATACCCCAGGTAATCACCGTGCCAATGGCATATCCTAGCAGATAGCCGATTGTATATGGCAAGTTCGCCAGCGCTGTGCCAATGCTGACCAAAAATTGCTGACCAGCCTGTAACGCAGATGTGCCAAGCTGCACTGCCCATTCCCAAACGCTTGTCAGCGCGTTGGAAAGCGCTGTCGAAATGGTAGTGGGCAAGTTTAACAAAGCCGTGCCTACCGTAGAAAGCGCTTCTGGAATGGTTTGCGTAAAGAAGTTGCAAATGACGGTTACAGCGCTGGAAATAGCGCTGGTAATTGCTGACCATATACCGGTAACGGCGTTTCTGAACCCTTCATTGGTATTCCAAAGAACTGCAATGCCGGCAGCAACAGCCGCAATGGCTGCGATAATCAATGTAACCGGGCCACCAAGAGCCGAAATTGCAGCGCCTATCACAGGAGCTATACTGCCGAGAGATTTAATAACTCCAATTGCTTTTACAATGCCACTGCCAATTTTGATAACCGCCAGTGCTGATCCGATAGCTGCAACACCTGCCGCAATCTCAGACGCATGGTTCAATACCCATGTGAGTCCGGTAATCAGGGACGGAAGTACACCAGAAATAAAGTTTCCGATTGCAGTTGCTGCATTTGCCAGAGATTCAGCAAAGCTGTCAATTGCCCCGGACATCTCATCACCAGAGAGCACGTCGCTGATTTGCTGTACCGCATCTTTTGCTGCAGGTCCAAATGATTCATAAATTTTTAACCCGATTCCTTCAAGGTTTGATTTCAGAATTGTAATTGCGCCCTGAAGATTATCATTCATGGTGTCAGCCATCTGCTGGGCGGCACCATTGGAATTATTAATCGAATCGGTTAATTTCGTAAAATCAGCATCTGATGCATTTACAATTGCCAGAAGTCCGGACATGCCTTCCTGTCCAGCGATTCCTGCAGCATATTCCGCTTTCTGTGCCTCGGTCAATCCTGCGAACTTTTCTCGCATATCTCCCAACAGCTCATTCAGCGGCTTAACATCTCCAGCAGCATTCGTCAGGGATATGCCCAAATCATCCATATACTTTGCAACCGTATCGGATGGCTTGGCTAAATTTGTAAGCATTCCGCGCAATGAAGTTCCGGCCTGACTGGATTTGATACCTGCATTTGCCATCAGTCCGATAGCAACCGCCGTATCTTCCACTGAATAACCCAACGCTCCGGCAACTGGTGCAACGTATTTAAACGTTTCACCCATCATGGATACATTGGTATTCGCATTGGACGATGCCGCGGCGAGAACATCAGCAAACCGCCCGCTGTCGCTCGCTGCCATTCCAAATGCAGTGAGGGCGTCAGTGACAATGTCCGATGTGGTTGCCAGGTCCTCGCCGGAAGCCGCCGCCAGATTCATAATGCCGTCAATGCCGTTCAGCATATCAGACGTTTTCCAGCCCGCCATTGCCATGTATTCCATGGCCTGAGCGGACTCTGTAGCGGAAAACTTGGTCTTGGCACCCATTTCTTTGGCTTTATCAGTCAGCCTCTGTATTTCATCCCCAGATGCGCCGCTGATTGCCTGCACCTTCGACATTTCGGATTCAAACGATGAACCGACTTTATACACCGCGGCGGCAATACCGCCTGTTGCTGTGCCTACAGCTGCGATAGCCGCTCCCGCAACCTTACATCCGGCAGAAATCATGCCGCCGAGCTTGGAACCCTGCTTACCTGTTTTTTCGGATTCATTCCCGGTCTGCTTGATTCGCTCGTTGACCTTTTTTAGTTCTTTTTCAAGGTCTTTCGCATCGCCGGTAATCGAAATAGTAATAGAGCCATCAGCCAATACAATCACATCCTTTTCGGTGTGAGCATCGGCTCAACGGCTCTACTTGCTCTTATCTAACTTGATTTCAAATATTCGTTTACAATGCCTGCCCTTGCAGCGGATCAGCACGCCTGCACAGTGCGCGTCCGGTCGGTACGTCAGTGGTGTAGGATGCCCACAGTATGGACAGACAATCTTTTTAACCTCGCCCAAGAGCCGCCTCCAGTTCCTGCACATTTCCGGATATCAGAGCCTGCGCAACCGCATCCGCCTGCTTGGTTTCCTGCGCCAGCGCAGGCAGACGCCACAAAGATTTTTCCTTGCGCAGCTGTTTCTTCTGGTCGCTGTTCATTCCGGATTCTTCCTGTGCTGTCCGCTTGCACATGATTTCCGCCATATGGTTATCATGTAAATGATCCAGCAACGCCTTGAATTGCCACCAGTGCAATGTTTCCCGTGTCAAATCAATATGGTACTGCTGCCAGAATGCTGCATACATAGCCGCCTGATCGTACAGGAAGGAATATGCACGCTCGTTTGTTGTTCCTCCTCCGCCTGCTTTCTGCCCCGGCAGTGCCGGTACAGGTGCGCCACGCAGAAATTCACTTTCCGCAGCAAGTGCTTCTTCTGGAAATCGCATCCAAAATTCCTCGTGCACATAAAATGCACGGAACGCCGCACATACAGCTTCATCGTTGTCCAACGTATCATCATCCAGTAGCGCAACAATCGCACGGATGCACGAACGGTGATCTGCATGCACTGGCACATGGCTGCCGAAAAGCGCAACGCTCTCCGGCAGCTTGTCTGTCAGGATATTCACAGCCGTGGCCTAAGTGCTGCCTCAGCCTTGGATGGCACGGATACAGGCGTAATGCCCAGCTCTGCCAATTTTTCAGCCGCTGCAACCTTTGCTTCCTCGCTTACTGCGGGCAACGCATTCAACTTTCTTGATTTCTGCTTGAACTCATCCAGCACGTCCTCATATCCGGTCAGCTGCGTGAGAATTTCATCCGTGATAAACAGATACGCCGCCATAACGTTACGCGGACTGAGCGCATGACCGGCAAAAATACGTCCGGTTGCTCCATCGCCCAGGACCTCGTCAATGGCATCAAGCATGGCATTTACAGCGGCGGTGTCATCATTCGGATTCTGGTCGATTTTTTTCTGCAATCTGGTGTTTACATCCAGCATATTCTTGCGGACAGCGTCTATGTCGTTCTGCACATCGAACGTCACCCCGTCGCCAAAATCGACGACGACATTGTCTTTCCAAACAAACTTACCCATGCGTATCCTCCCCTACTTACGATGCTGCAGTAAATGCCTTAGAGCTGATATCGAACGAACCTTCCGTGATGTCAGATGCCGCGTACATCGTACCGGTGCACTGCATTTCACCATCATTGTCGGAAAATTCATCCACAGCCACACTTACTTCCAGCTCACGCGCATAAAATTTGCCCGTTTCACTGCCGGACTTCTCGTCCAGATCAACCATACACAGCGTGCGCTTGCAGTCCGCACCAACCTTCATGGTACGACCGATGTCAACAAAGTCCTTCATGACGGCGTCGGACTTGATGATGTCGCCAGTGAAGCCCATCTCCCACTCGTAGGAGCCGACTGTCTTTGTCTTGGACTTGTTGACTGTGTATTTCTTATCAACTGTCTGTGCGCCCGGCTTCTCGTTGTGCTCCGTGAACACGGCCATCAGCGTGTAGTCGCTGATATCTCCGCCTTTGATGTAGCACACCTGCTGGTGTCGGCCGGTAACGGCACCGGTTACTGCTGTATTTGCCATTTATAACGCCTCCTGTACATAAATCATTTTCAGTTGAATCTGATAGCGTGCTCTGCCGTCGTCAGATACCTGCATGGGATAACCGGATGTGGCGACACGAACAGATCGTGCAGCCCGTCCTTCTCCCAGATCAGGCAGATTTCCGATGGCATTCTGATATTCAATCCAGCGTGAAAACGATTCATAAAATTTGTAATTGTCCTCTGCGTCGCGGATATCCTCTCCAACGAACGCACGGGATGCAATGTAGAATAAAAACTGCCGTTTGGTTGCGCCTGTAGTAAACCGTTTGATGATTTCATCACACGGTACAACATCAAGCGAAAACTCGCGTGCATCCGCCGGAAGCCAGTCCAGATTCAACATTCCATCTGCCAGCTCCGGGCAGGTTTTCAGCCATGCCATAACGGATTCAACAATCGTCATTTTCCTAAACTCCTGATATAGTTTTCGGTCGAGCGTTCCAGATCGTCCTTATGATCTGCCATCATGCGCTTTTCCCAGTGGTCACCGCGCATAGGGCCTCCATGGTACTGGATCCGTTTTCCCGTCGGCCGTTTCGGCGCTTTGCTGATAAACTTCCCATCTCCTATGGGGATATTAGGGCCATACACCTCGCCGGTATGCTGGTAATGTGCATACGGCCCAGGGTAAATCAGATACTTGCCGTTTCCTGAAATCTGTGCGCTATTTTTCATCACACCTTGCTGCATTGGTACATATGGTTCACACAAACGTTTGACTTCCGATGCCATGAATTTCGCAACCAAACCATTAGAACCAAGCCCGCGGTTTCGCATAATCTTGTCCGGTTCCACATCCGACTGTAAATAAATCTTCACGCACCGATCACCGCCCAGTGACTCAGACGTTTGCCGCGCCGGTTATCCCGCACTTCTGTTACTGTGAACCGTTCGTAATTCTCCAGATCGGCACGTCGGTTAATCGTTCCGATCTTGCCACGACACACAATATCATTCTCGCGAATTACCAAGCCCACAGGCATGTTTTCCTCCGGAATACGTATAGTCGTTTCCGTAGATTCCTTTGCGTCGGTGGTCTGCAAATATCGTTTCGAGACTGCGTGCCAACTGACGCCCTCAACAACGGTGCAGATATAAATCTGGTTCTTCCTGTCGAACTGTACGACAGTCACCGTCTGATCTGCGCAATACAGCATCACCGCACCCCCGCATACAACAGACCGGTATTTGACAGATACAATACCGCAAAATAGTACATCTCCTGTTCCGCAGACTTTCCGGACGTAACATAGGTCACGGAGGTTCCGTCATTGCTCTCACTCGCAACCTCTCCGCCCTGTTCCTGCTTGTACATGACTTCAGCCACGGCACAGCAGGTGTCTTTCACACGACTGTCATCAACCCAAGGGCCACGGATTTTACCGCATGTCAGGCTATCCAGATACGCGGATGCCTGCCGGGACAGACGTGTGAAGTCTGCCTCGGCTACTGCATTTCCGCTGTATTCATTCAGGTAGTAGTCGTAATCTGCGTAGATCATCAGGTGGTACCTGCAAGAGATACGGTCTTAGTAACTGCAGCAGAAGCTACCGTGATGCTCTCAGTCACAGTCTTATATCCGCGCTTGGAAATCTTGGCTTCATAGTCGCCTGCACGCAGGTTGAATTCCGCAACGCCAGAAGCATTGGTCTTCAGACGCGCACCGTTGATGTCGACAACAGCGCCCTCAATTGCCGTTGTCGATGCATCCTTGACCGTAATAGTTACCTTCTGCGTAGTCACAGCGGTTGCCGGTTCCAGGTACGCGAACGGGCAGGTTACACGGTCACCATCCATGCGGGTTGCCGGATTTGGCAGCGCCCAGCCCATGCGGAATACGACACGCAGGGCAATCATATCCTGCTGTGCAAGGTTATACTGAATCTCCTTCGTTGCCGGGTTCTGAATGACACCCTGATCCAGAATCTTTACCGTGATGTCCTGACGGATTGCATACACAGCCTGGGACCAGTCACCGACTACCAGCTGTGCAACAGAAGTGTCGAACGAACCATTCTGCGGGAAGTACATCGGCGCGCCGTCAAGGGCGTACTGGGTGGAACCCTGCATGTCAGATTTGAAAATCGGCTGGCCGCTGTCCGTGCGGATGCTGCGCAGCTTGGCGCGCATGCCCATAGCAGATACTGCGCCGGTAACCATACGACCAGACTTTTCTACCCTGTCAATCAGGCCATTTTCGCCCATAATCAGATTGTAGTAGTCTGTGCCACTGCCGGGTGCAACATTGTTTCCTGCCTGGCGCGCACGAGTGATGATATCAGCAGGCCAGCCAGCCGGACGGTTTACACCAAAGATGATTGCACTGTCTACGCGCTGTCCAATGGCTTCCACCACTCTCGGCTGAATCTCTCCCATGATATCAAAGGACGCATCATCAATGACAGCCTCCGGTACCGGTACGATGACCGCCAGCTCTTCTGCGGTCAGGAATACATTGTCCCATGCCTGTTCGCTGGTCTGCTTGAAGCCGTTGTCGCCGTTAACCCAGTATGCCATCGGCAGCATATCCAGCACCGGCACACGGGTCTGCTTGCTGGTCATGTTCGGCAGCTTACGCGCAAGCTGCATAAATACAGACTGCTTCGGTGCATCCTGCTGGATAGTATTAATCAGCTGCTCCTGAATCAGGGCTTCTGCTGCCTGTCTGTCAACAATAGGCATAATCAATTACCTCACTTTCTGAAAATAGATCTGAAAGCCTCGTTTGCGGCTTCCTTTTTGTCCTGTGTAACTTCTGTGCCACCTTCATGGCTCATTCCGGTGCTAACCTTCTTCTGCTCTTCAAACAGAAATGCGGTATCTTCCGCTTTCTTCAGCGCATCCAGCTGTTTGTCAAGGCCAATAATTTCCCCGTCATCTGCCAGCTGCAGCTTTTCACGGTTCAGCAGGCCGCGTACAGCGGCACCGGAACGTGCGCCAGACTTAGACAATGCCTTTTCCAGAGCAAAGTCAAATTTCTGCTGGTTAAGCTTCTGTGTGGCAGCATCGGCTTTTGTCTTCCATTCCGGATCAAAGCCTTCCAGCTTCTTGTTCGCTTCGCCCAGCTGACCGGTCAGCGTAGATACCTGGCTGCGCAGGTTATCTGCGTCAGCCTTGGGCACATACGCGCCGCCGGCTGCATTCACAACCTCGAATCCTTTGCCCTGTGCCGCAGTCTGAAGCTGGTCGAAGGTCAGTGCCTGACCGCCGAATAAATCTTTCAGAAATTCCATAACAACGTCCTTTCGCAATATTGTGGCCTTTTACCGCCGTGCCTAGGGCAAAATAAAAACACCCTTGTGGATGCTTTACACACATTTGATACCGACATAAATGTCGGGAACATCATGACATAAGAAAACCGCCTTGCTTTTCGCTTGGCGAATCAGTATATCTGTTCCCGATCAGCCTGCCGCTTCAATCCAGTCTGCTTGATGAAGTCCTGCTGCCGTTTCTGCCAGCTGTGTATCTTCATGGCACTTTCTGTCGTGTCCAGACCTGCAGCCTGCATAGCAACATTTTCTCGCTTCCAGCGCCTGATCTGCCGTTCATGATATCGCTGCATCTGGCTGGCTTCGTACTCAGTCATCTGTTTCCCGTTGTAGGTATACTTCTTGGCGTTGTAATCTTCCAGCAGCTTATCACTGTAAGCTCTGGGGCTGCCTTCAATATACGGGTTGAAGCTGTGCCTGCAGTTCCATCCGCACAGACCGGCGCCGGTACCGTATCCTGTGGAGCTGATAAAATCCGGATACTTCGGATGTTTGCCCGAACGACTGAATATCTGCCCTTGCCAGACTGCATGCTCCGGTCTGGCACCGGCATGAGCCGTGGTTTCTACCAGATCACAGCCCAGCTCGTCCGCCAGCTGCCACTGGAGCTGTGCGGAGGTCTGGTTTACACCGGTTACAACCGCACGCCTTACGGCTACCTCCAGCGTATCAGCGTGTCCGGACGGATACCGGACCGCCTGCAGGCCCTGCCGGGTAATGTCCTTGATCGCATTCCGGATGGCCGTGTTGTAATCGAATGCGCCACTATTGATTTGCAGCCACGCTTTATCCAGGGCATTTACAAACTGTACCTGCCCCGCGGATGCCGTGGTTTTGGTCAGATTCTTAAACAGCCCCTTCGTACTTTTCAGTCCAGCGTTCAGGATGGCTTTCATCTCCGCGCTTTTGGCAGACGGCGCATCAAATCCATGCTGCAGGTAATAAGCCCGGTCACTTTCCAACGCCTTGCCGCATGCCTGCTGCATCAGCCGCTTGATTTCGCCCTGGCCTTTTCCACTGATCTGCGCCAGTACGCGGATAATATGCTTCTGGGATAGCCCCATTTCCCGGAGCATTTGCCGCTGATGTTCTGCCGACGGAATCCAGTAGTTATACTGGCTGATGCGCCGCGCCATGTCTGCCAGAATATCCCGTTCGACCTGACTATACAGCCCGATCAGGCTTTCTGGCAATGCGTCCAGATATTCCGGTTTAAGCATTGTTATTCAGTCCGAACGGATCGGCATCATCTTCCGCCGATACCATCGCCTTTGCGGTTGCTTCATCCTCGCCACAAAAGCGAACACGGTATTCCCACTTCTGGCGAACCCCGTTACTTATTTCCTGCATAAACCGCATTTTTTCTGCACTTTCATCCTCGATAATGGAATCATCGAAATTCACAGAAATCTTTGTCGGATCAACTGACATTCCTTCCATATCTGCAATAGCCTGCGCTACACCGATCAGTGCATCCGAAAGGAGGGTTTCGTGCTTTTTTAGATTTTGGAATAAGTCAGATTTCTCACTGACTACCTCAGTCGCTGTTTTAACCTGTCCATCCTTGAAGTTGTACCGGTCCTTGCCAAAACCACACTTACTGGAAAGTAGATTGAGCTGCGTCTGAATGCCTAGCTCGTGCGCTTCCGCACGCAGTTCCATGTTATGCTCAACGATTTTATCTTCACCAGTGCTTCCCTGCTTTGCCGCAGGTACCGCATAAAATTCAACGTCATCATCGTCAAATATAGGCGTGGTTGCGCCGTCATCTTCCATCATCACCTGTGTCATGGATACTGGAACAGTGATGCGCTTTTTGCCCAGTCTAAATTCGTTGCAGTAACTGTCATACACAAGGTCAACACCTTCCAACTGTTCCAGCGCATTCGCATAGACAGAAATACCCATGGGGCATGACAAGTCAATGTTGTTGATAATATTCGGCTTGATGATCTGAAACCTCGGGATGCCAGAACCGGTATTGACCCGATCCTGCACACCGTCCGGCAATTCTATCTCTGTCAGAATCTCTCCATTGCGACGGAACAAATGATTCTCAATCGCATAATGCCCACGTTCCAGAACGTGCATATTCAAGTAGATTTGCTTTTCATTTCTGACTGTGCGTTCCGATGCAAAAGCACATTCTGTGATTTGCCCGTTCTCAACAGACAGCGGATAAATCATGCCGGCACGAATACAATCAATCCGTATTTCATCCTGGTCTGTATACTCTACAAAAGCACCGGTACCCAACGCGAATGTAAGCTCCACCAGCTGATTTGCCCGGAGTTGAAAATGGTTTCTCTGCAATACAGCATCAACTCGTTGCTGCAGCTGTTTTCTTGGCAGAACAATTTCAACCTTTTCATTCAGTGCCAGGTTCGCCCAGTCCTCTGCTATACTCTTTGCCATGCCCAGGGACTTGCGTTCACGCGTGATTTTCTTTCTGCCGTTGAACTGCCGGTATGTGTGGAAATGTCTTACTTTGCCACGATACCACTGACTCCATAAATCAATGCGGGAATACCAGCTGTCGTCTACCATCGCATACCCACGACGTTTCAAATACTGTGTAATTGCCTGCGTGTTGCTCACCTCCCTAAATACAAAATATCATCCTGCACGGTTTCTGTGCTATATTCCATGCTGTCCAGGCTATCAATGTCTGTTGTACCATTGTCCAAACGGACATCCTTCACTGGCTGGCTATCATCATAAACAGCCTCTTCCAGCGCTTTGATGTGCGCCGTACAACTACGCACAATCTTAAAGCGATCCTGTGCCATCAGACTATTGTAGAATGCAATGCGGTCGTTGATCGGACCTTTGACCGCATTCTGCACTTCAATGCCAAGATGTGCATGAATCGCAGCAACCGTCAGCCCCTCAATCAGTGTTTGCTCTGCGCTGTCACAGTAAGCCTCATAGACTTTGTACTTTGACTTCGCACGGCGGACAAAATCAACAAAGGCTTCCTCCAGCTGCTTCGGAGAAAGCCTTCCGCTTTTCAGATTGTTGTGATAATACTCGTCCAGCACTATTACCTGTTTGAATCCTGCCGTGAAGCCGGTCAGCGTCATTGCATGCGCCGACTTACTGCCTCCGAAGTCCAATCCGATCACGGCATACATGATATTATCCGGCGGCGTATCAATCAGATAGCGTTCCTTATCGTCTGCAAACTGCTGATAAACCAGGCCATCAGTTGCGGCCCATTCGCCCAGGATAAACCGCTTGTAAAATACGCCGGTGAACATTCGGCGGTATTTTGCCTTCGTCTTAGGAGACAAGCTGAGATTATCATCCATCGTGAAATGCAAATGATAGATGCCCTTTTCCTTTGCCTGCTTGATGTATTCGGTATTCAGATAGTGTGATGGCGCCGCGGGGTTGCAGTTCATGTAAACCTTGGAAGCTTCCACAGAACAACGACCGATCATCTGCTCGACGAAGTTTCTGGGAAACAGTGCAGCTTCATCAGCATATGCCCCGGCAGCTGTCAGGCCCTGCAATGCATCCTGCGCCGCTTCATTGTTTGCGCCGTACAGGTAATACGTGTTGCTTCCAATCGTGATATAACTCTCGCCGCTACGCACATAATCATACGGCCAGCCCCATGCTTCGAGAATCTGCTGCATAGGCTTTATCACGTTCTTTTTCAAGGATCCCATGGTCTTGCCTGCGAGAATAAAATTTTGACCTTCAAAGCACTCCTGGGACCACGTGAGGAATGAACAAGCACAGGCAATCGTCTTACCGGATCGGATTGCACCATCAGCAATTACAATATCGCAATCTCTGTGCGGACTTCCGTTGCGCCACCAGTGGATGAGCTGCTTTTGCTTCGGAGAAAACGGCTTGAATTCAAAGGGCTTATTCTTCGTCTTCTTCGCCATATAGTGCCTCTAAACCAGCTTGCGTTGGCCGCATAGCCTTGAGAAAATCGGCAATAGCAGCACCGCCGGTATCTACCTGCGGTTCAAACAATCCCAGATGCTTTCCGAGCAGTTCCAGTGCTTTTAGCTTGTCAGCCAGCTTCACCTCGCGCTCGGTCATATCACCTTTGTCACCGGACATTTGCTTAACCTTTACCGCCTGGATGCAGGCCAAGTCATCCCGGGCAGCATCCGCAATAACAGATGCATCATCCGTGTTGATGACGTCAGCCGCATTCACAAAGGCAATCCGGGCCAGCTCCTGAACAACGCGGTCCTGGCTGATGCCTGTGCGACGACTGCGCTCGGCCTTTGCTTTTGCTATCGGAACCATAAGTTTTGATAAGTTCTGACTGCCTTGTTCCTGTGCAGTCTTCGGAGAATAGCCCGCCCGAATAGCTGCCTGAGTGGCATTCAGATCAATCAGGTATTCTTCAACAAACCTCTTTTGTTTTTCTGTTATACCACTCACCTCCTATGAATATCCGGGCACAACAAAGCCGCCCCTACCGGAGCGGCCCGCTGCAAGAAAAGAGAGTAAAAATGAAGGTTTAAATGGGTTTTCCGTTTTTCGACGATATCAGTATAACAGGTTGATTTGAAAAAATCGTCCGGTTTTTTTCCGGACTTTTATGTTTCAGTCACACCGTACAGCGCAAGGGCAAATTTTCGCAATGCTGCGTCTTTTCGACAATAGACTTGCGACTTTTCAAGGTTCATTTCTGCCATCAGCCGCTCCGCATGCCCTTTCTGCCGGTTGATGTAAAACCTGTCCAGTATGTGCCGTTCATCTTCGGTGAGGACAGCAAGTGCGCCGTCTACAATGCGCAGCCATGCCTCCGCACTATCATGTGCTGCCTTCAGTTCTATCCGTGCGGCTATATTGTTCAGCATCGCATCCTCCCGACAGTCACCTCCACCCTGTACCGGCGTACCGTCGGTGGTCGCCGATCTGACGCAGGTGCTTTCAGCTTCCAGCATGGAAATCTGCTCAGCTGTCGCAATGACGGCATTTTTCTTTGCTTCATAATCTCTGAGCTTATACTCAGCTTCTTTTAAGCAGTTCATAATTTGCCTCATCCTTTCATCTGTTTCCGGATTGCGTCTTCTACATAACCGATTGACAGACCACTGATTTGCTCAGCTTTCAGTCTCAGTTTTTCTGTGGCATATTCAAGATCCACATCCTGTGCCATCTGCTGCCACTCGTTCCAGACATCGCCGATACGGTTCAAGATACGCTGAGTACGGTCTTTGCCGAAACCAGCTTCATCGTTGAGTGCCACGACAAACGCCCATAACTGCAGCTGCAAATGCCGTTGTACTGCAATGTCGATTGCATTACTCTGAATCATTTGGTATTTCATACCCAGATCAGCCTTACCAGGATTACGTCTTTTAGGCTTTGCCCGTCGTTGCGCTCTGTTCATTCAATCGTACCTCCAAGCGGACATTTTTTTTCTTCCTCATAAACCAGCAAATCAGATATATTGCAATTAAAATACTGGCATAATTTGTCCAGCGTATTAAACTGCACACCCTTACCTTTATCCCAGTTCAGATCGCACAACGTTGTTCTGCTAATACCGGTTGCTTCTGAAATATCCGATATTTTTACATGGTTCTCATGGACCAATTTATACAATTTGCATTTAATCATTGCGCCTCACTCCATCATCCGAATGACATCTGCTGCGGGATTGTTGTATTAATTCGGTCAACATCCCAACCGGCCCCTAAAACTTCTAGAATCGTCATTCTGACCTCCTGTATTTCTCGATACGCGCTTTCAGGCTTTGCATCAGCGCGTCCTGTGTATCGGCTTTCCCGTCCAGGGCCCGCATGACATCCTCGTCAACGCTGCCCTCTACAATCAGATGGTGTATAATTACCCGCTGCGTCTGCCCCTGTCGGTGCAGACGAGCGTTGGCCTGCTGATACAACTCCAGCGACCAGGTTGGCGTGAACCAGATCACATGATTGCCGCCAAACTGTAAGTTCAGTCCGTATGCAGTGCTTGCCGGATGTGCCAGCAGAATGTCAATGTTTCCATTATTCCAATCATCTGCGTCCTGTGATCCGTTGAACACCCGCACCCTAAGTTTTGTCTTTTTCAAGGCATCAACGATGCGATCGCGCTCATGCTGGAATGCATAGAACACAAGTGCCGGCTTTCCATTCAGGCTGTCGACCAGTTCCATGAACGCTTCAATTTTGCACCCGTGGATCTTCTGTGGTACGTGGCCTGTGTCATACATAGCACCGCCGGCCAG
>AVOA01000559.1_pt1 | contig 27686 bp, 40 predicted proteins | sample 80171 | NCBI WGS metagenome assembly AVOA01 (sample SAMN02954237, study PRJNA213161) | gut metagenome | biome: terrestrial; feature: piglet; material: feces; isolation source: piglet diarrheic feces | host: Sus scrofa | place: China
CCTCGCTCTGGGTCCCTGCTCGTCCGCATAACCGAATTCATCTGCAATTTGGTTCCACGTACACAAGTCTATGTACTTACGTCTGAATATCTTACGTGTCTTTGCATCTGGAATCGTATCAATGATATCCAGCATAGCTGCTTGCACCTGTCGAATCTTATCCTCGACAGCCATCACAGAAAGCACCACACTGCTCACAGGATCGCCTGTGCCGCTTCCTACGCCTGTCTGCGAGTAATTTGTCGCCGAAACCGCAGAAGCGTTTCTGAGCGATTCTATGCGGCTTCTCAGCCCATTGGTCTCCTCGCGCAGTTCGTCCAGGCGTTTCAGATCAGCTGTGGTCATCGTTCAACCTCCGATTCAGCCGTTCCAGTTTCTTCCTACGGCACTCCTCAACCTGCTTCGGGCCCCACATGATTTTCATTTGGTCAATCATGATATCCACGTCGGCAATCTCTTCCAGCAGATTGTCCAGCGCGGCTTGCGTTTTTCCATAGTCGTCTGCTACCCTGCGAATCTTCACGATAGCTTTGGTAAGCTCTGCCATTTCTTCGATGGCAACGTCGCACTGTGCCTGTACGCCATAGGTTTCAATGGCCTGTCGCATAATTCGTTCGTCGCAGGATGTCCGATCATATTCCCCATTCATCTCTGCCAACGTGCCGCGCAGAAGCTCGTTTTCCATTTCCAGCGCATTGATTTTGCCAAGCAGCCTCGCGCTCTGCGTCTTGTCGAATGTATTCAGCAGCTCCAGCCGGTCTGCGGCATCTTCACAAAGTTCTTCATAGCACGTAGCAATACCATAATATACGCAAGCTGCACACGCATCCGGATTGCCCTGTGCGCAAATACGCAGGCTATTGATAATATCCTCGGTTTTGATTTCGTCGTTCATGTGTTTTCCTCCTCAAATATGCTCATTTGTCCGCTTAATACACCGTCCTGCATCCACCAGTGGAATACATCCTCTCCGGTTTGCCAATTGCTATAACACAATCCATCTCGAATTCCTTCCTCCAACATTCGGTCAAATGCGCGAATGTATGCCCGTTGATATGTTGGATACAGCCGAAATTCCTTCTGCCTGCCAGAGCGGCCAGCCATCGGACAACCAATACAGCCAATGCGATTAAAATAACAATACAACGGGTTTGTTCTGATCTGATTGTCACAGATATAATCCCAAATGTCGGTGTCCGTCCAGTCAATAATTGGATTGCAAGCACGCTTTGCCTTTAATCGGCAGGTTTCGAATAACCGGCGGCTTTCATCATTATCACTCTGCAAAATCAGGCGCTTTTCTTTTTTATTATGTAAGACTTCAAACGTGCCACGATTTTTTCGATTGGCAGATTCCTCCCAGCGTACGCCAGTTGCGATAAATCTACCCTTGCCCGTATTCTCCTTCAGGATGTCACAACAGTAACGGGCGATCCGTGTGGGTGGCATGCGTTTCTGCGGTATCAGTGTCCACATCGTTACCGGTTCGCCCTTATACGTCGCATAACGAGTCGTGCATGGTATATCCTGATTTTCCAACTGATGGAATACATCTCGCACATGATATACAGTTTCCGGCATATCTACCGTTGTGTGGCTATGTACTACTTCCATCGGGATTTTCGCTTTGATCGCCAGATGAAGCAGCACGTCGCTATCTTTGCCGCCACTGTATGTAATCATCAGCGGCTTTTCGTAGATTTGCTGGGACATACGCGCCGCCTCTTGCAATCTGGCAATTGCCGCGTCTAGCTTATCCATCGGTCTCCTCCTCATCCATCCATTCCTCTGCCACATCATCCGCCCTGCCAGCTGCAACGCAGCATGCGTATACAATCAGCGCGTCGATAATGGCCACAGCCACCAGAATTGCAATTACGCTTTTAATCAACATGGCGTTCCTCCGGCATCGCTTCCTCGCGGCTGATCCGCTCGAACTCAATCACCCATACCCAAGGGTTTGCTTCCCAGCCGACGTATTCACGATCATCAGTCTTGATGGCGCTGTCCCACGACCTGGAAAACCTACGGATTGCAATAGCTGGCAATCCTTCCGTATCATCTGTAAAAAATGCTCCATCGAAACCTTCTGCCTTGCATCCTTCATATGTGATATCCTGCAATCGTTCCACCCTTACATCGATAACGCGCAGGAAAATCCGCGCTGCTTCTTTCGGCATGTGAACGGAAGGACGCCACTCCGCCATAAAGCCATTACTGAAATACGAGGGATTCTCGCAGCTTGCCCTATACTCGTAACGCCACTCACTTTCGCTTTCCAATTTTACCTTGTTCCACGTCTCCCGCACATACAGGACGTCGCCGGGCTGATATCGAGGCTGTAAAACACAAGTTCTGTAATCATCAACATCCGTCTGTTTATCAACGCACCATTCTCCTGTTCTGGATTTATATGGCTCTCTATCTAATCCATGCTTCTTATCAAGGCGCTCTTTTTCTGCAAGCACACGTCGCATTACGGTCTTTCGTCCATCCAGAATGGCTTTTACCGCTTCGGTTTTAAACAGAATTGACTTCATGCGTTTTCCTCTCCTTCGGGCGTATACGGTTCCGGCAGCGGAAGCCAGTATGTTACGTTTGTGACATATCGCTGCGCATATACAAATACCCAGCCTTTTCCGTTCCACATCACCACTTCTTCGCGATAGCACGAAAACGGGTTGTCTTTTGTCCACCCAACAACGATCTGGTGTTCCTGAGGCATTCTCTCCGCCACCGGAATCCACTGCGGTTGCAGGCTTTCCGGGTCGATGGTAGGCTGCTCCGCTATCCGGTTGAGGGCTATCCGTGTTCCGTGCGCGAGCCCTTTTCCGTGTTCGCTTATCATCTCCTCAAATGACTGCAAGTTGTTTTCCAGCGAGTTCACCAGCTTATCTGCATCAATCAGTCTCATTGTTTTCCTCCTCCATCGGCTCATTCCAGCACACTTCACAACCATTATGTTTACAATGATTATTGCTGTATACGACACATCGGCATGCTTTCGGTGATCCGTCATCCCTTCTCGGTGCATCCGGGAACTTCTCAAAGAAGTCCTGTGCATACGTTTTCAGTGGATGTTCTTTCGCCCACTGCTCTACGATTGCAACGGATTCTTCCGGGTTATTACATTCCATATCAATGCATCCTACTCCTCTCCCATTCTTACCTTTACCTAATGGGCAGTTCTTAGAACACCCGATATGACAACCTTTGGTCATTCTAGCCCTTGCTTTGAGATACTCTACAGCGTCCATTTTCAGTCCTCCATTTCGAGTTCGAGCGCCGCAAGCGCGTCGTCTCGGCTGGAATAGCACGATTTTTCCGGGAATACAACAAGTTCTGTGTATCCTTCTTCCTGTGTTTCTTCTGCAATATATTGCAGTGTCTCACGAAGATTTTTCGCGTGGCTTACAAAACTGCTTGCAATGACATAGTGGTTTACATTCGACAGAAACATAAATCCGGAAATGCCCGAACCAGAACAATAATCATCGTCATGCACTACCCACACGGTATCGCCGGGAACTAATTTTTTGATGCTCATTTTTTCTCCTTCCTCCAAGAGCTTCTCTGGATCATCAAATCCAGCCACGCTTTGTATTTTTCTCTTTCTTCCGCACCATACAGCCCTGACCACTTGTAACTGAACCATTCGCACCACTTCTGGCAACACTGGTAGTTTCTACCGGTACAGCGTTCACGCTTGGCACAGGCGTTGCAGGGATATTTGTTCATTCTGTCTTCTCCTTTTCCCACGCTTCAATCAGCTGCTGCCGTTCCTGCCGTGCCTGATCCTCTCCGACAATCAGCATGCCGTGCTCTGCGTAAAGCAGGCGCATAGCGTGATACAGTTTCAGGTCTGACAAATCCCATTCTGCCGGTGCCGGGATATTCCGGAACGCATAAGCCAAAATCAGCCGTGCATTATTCGCACCCATTGTCCAGCTCCGTGACGGTGATGTGAATTCCAGGCACATCGTTCCAGCGCTTCTGAACGCATTCCACAGCTACCTGTGCATCATCCTTCCAGAAGCCTACAGCCGTCATGCAGTCTTTCAGCAGCTTCTGCAGGTTGTCCGTGTCTGGCTTCGTGATCCGGTACTCTCCCGGCTTATGCGATTCGCCGCAAGGGAACAGCCAGGTTGTTTCCAGTCTCAGTGCACCATTCAGCTTGCATTCCGGCTTATGCTTTGTCAGGTGTGCTGTGAGCTTTGCCCTTGCTGCCTTTAGCTCCGGCGGCTCGTACCGGAACGGCTTGCCATTCCGGATTCCAGTCTTCTGTTCCTGATGGGTTACCGTCGGAGGAACCATCGGCATGAAAAATTCAATCGTCATCGAAGTCAACTCCCTTCCAAACACCTGTAGCTGAATCGTACTGGATGTAACCACTGCTGCTTAACTTGTCAAACAGATAACAAAGCATTCCTGGTCTTTTAGAAATCCATTTGAGAACTTCGTCGTTTTTATAGCTGTATTTTTCTCCTGCTCGCTTGCGGCGCAAGGGAGGCATGTCCTTTGCTACAAGCAGACGTTTGTCTTTTGCTTTTCTCACATCCGTTCTCCTTTCGCTTTCGTCATGGACAGGGGAAGGAGTTGTTGTGCGTCAGCTTCGCACAACTACTTTCCCCCATGACCATCAGGGAAGGGAATTCTTAATATATATAGAATATATATATTACTTTTTTCTTCCCTCGGAAAATCTCGGTATTTTCCCGACTTTTTCCCTCTAGGGAAATTCTCGGGAAATCTTCGACTTTTTCCCTCTGTTCACTCAGGGAAATTCTCGGGAAATCTTCGACTTTTTCCCTCTGTTCACTCAGGGAAATTCTCGGGAAATCTTCGACTTTTTCCCTCTGTTCACTCAGGGAAATTCTCGGGAAACTTTCCCGACTTTTTCCCTACTTCTTTTCGGTCACAACCCCGAATTTAACTTCAAAACCACCATGTTCTCTTAGCCGATTCCTCACAGTTTTTTCGCTTGTGCCCATGTATTCAGCTAGGTCAGCAACGGTCACTTCTTCATTCATGCCGCATGCATCGAACGCTGTTTCTATAGAAGATTTCCTGTCTTCCTTCGCTTGTTCTGGAGACTTCTTCTTCTTGAAATTCTTCTTCCATGCCGGTTGATCTGCTTCCGGCTGAATGTCTGCCAGCACGCCCGAGCTGTCCGGCTTATGAATTGGATAATCAAACCAGATGTTTACCGGAGGGAACTTCGGGAACTCTCGCAGCGTGCCCTCAATTCGCCACGCTGAACGGTTCACTGCAGCCTCTCTCGTCCGCTCTGCATCGTTTTCCAGCTTACGGTATACTGTTTCACTCAGCAGCTTTCTGGACGCTTCCAGCGCCTTCTCAGAGCAAAGATCATCCTGCGAAATATCGTCCAATAAATCATGCTTTGCAAGGTATTCTCCGCACAACTTGCCGACCTCCGTGCCGGTAATCTGCTTACGCAGATCATCCGAAATTTCCAACTCAATCAGGTCCAGGAGAGCATCCGGATCCCGGGCGAATACGCCGGAGCCAGACGCACGGTCCATGGACCGCTTGCCGCCCTGGGCGCCTTTTGAGTGGTGATGACAGTAGATTGTTGCACAGCCCAGTTCTGTGCATACCTTGTCAAACTGATTGCAGAACCGTGCCATCTGATCTGCGCTGTTCTCGTCACCAGTGATGACCTTGTAGATTGGATCAATCACAATAGCAATGAAACCTTTGTTCTTTGCTCGACGAATCAGTTTTGGCGCAAGGCTGTCCATCGGTACGGACTTACCGCGCAAGTTCCATATATGGATATTGTTCAGGTTCTGCGGTCGAATACCGGCGGCCGTGTAAACATCCCGGAAACGGTGCAGACAGCTTGCCCGATCCAGTTCCAGGTTGACATACAGCACTTTTCCTTGTGCGCACTGGAAGCCCAGCCACGGGACACCTTCAGCAATGCTGATGCACAGTTCAATCAGGGCAAATGATTTTGCCGCCTTGGACGGACCAGCAAGCAGCATCTTATGTCCCTGCCGGAGGACGCCTTCAATCAGTGGTGGTGCCAGTTCCGGTAGATTGTCCCATACATCCGAAAGAACTTCGTCATCCGGCAAGTTGTCGTTGATGGATTCAATCCAGTCTTTCCATTCCTGCCAGTCTGCTTTGCCGATGTTGGTTGCCAGCAGCTGCTGCCGGTTTCCGTTTCGCATAACGCCAGGCATACGGGACAAGCGTGCCGGATTCTTGTTTTGCTGGTCAACCTCAAGCCCACGTTGTTTGCATATTTCGTACAGGTACTGCACACGCTGCCGATACTCGGTATAGCTCGCGGCGTCAATGTGCACGATCGCATGCATCGACTTCTTGCCGGAGCTGACCAGACAAGCAGCCGGCAGTTCCAGTTCACGAATTAGTTTCTCCTGCTGGTCGATTGGAAGCGTGTCGGATTCTACCAATGCATATCGGTATTCCGTCACATTATCATTCTTGACACCGTTACCGTCCAGTGGATTAAAACGGATCCATGCACCTGCCTGCGGATTGTAATCACCGATGACACTGCCAATGTCATCGCCGCATTTGCTCAGCAAATCTATCAGCTGTCCGGCTGTGCGGTCATAGCTGCCCTTCTTTGGCAGATATCTGCCTTCGTCATTCTGCCAGACATCAGTTACATAGCCGACATTATCCGATGATTCAAACAGCGTCTGCAAATATGTAATCAGTTGCTGTGCCGGATGCCATGACGTTTGTTCCGCTACGGTGATATCACGTCCGCCGATTTCGTCCGACCAGTCCAGTTCATAACTTGGCTGTTCCGGTCTCCATCCACGGTCAAGCGCCATCTGCACGATCGTGCCGGCGGTGATTGGAGCGGCAGAGCCCTGAAAGCTCCGCCACTTCTTCTCACACTCTCCGGCATGGTACCGATTGTCAGCTTTGCTCCAATCGTCCCATACATCTACATCATATCCGGCCTGTTTCAGACCCATGCCGACGTTTACCCATTCCTGATACGACAGTTCAGCAGGATCAATGGCCTGCAATACAATATTCAGATCAAGTTCCTGCTCCATCATGTGTCAATACCTCTTTGTACTCTCTGGGATTCACTCCCTTCGGGACCCGCCAGCCATTGCCTGCAATCCGGTCAATCATAGCTTTCGCAGTGTCAAACTGCCATGTACCGACGTGCTGGAATCCCCGGCTTTCGAGGAAGCGAATCTGTTTTGCCGTGGTCAGTCCCATCTTCCGGCGCTTGTCCAGACGGTCAATCAGTTTTTGCGCCTTGCCTGCACTTTCTACCTCATCCGGAAAGATTCCGTACTTTTCCAGCCGTGCTTTCTGTTTGTCTGTCACCGGTTCAATCTCCCAGCCAAAGGACGGGACATAACTGCTCAGGTCTTCCGCCTGAATTGACATCTCAAACTGAAGCGGGTCCACCAGCTTCTTCTTTCGCTTGCGCATAGCCTCCAACTGTTTCGCTAGGGCTTCTTCGCGTTCTGCTACAACATCTTCACTGGCCTGCTGTACCGCTTCTTCCAGATCCACCGGAACTGCAGCCTTTTCAATGTTTTCTGTCATCTTCTTGGATACTTCTTCATTTTCGCAGATCAGGCTGGCAGGATGACAAAGCTCGTGCCGTTCTGTATGCCAGAGAAAATCCAGCAGTAACAGATGATCCTTGCCGGGATACAGCCGGGTGCCACGCCCGACCATCTGACTGTACAGGCTGCGCACCTTGGTAGGACGTAGCACGACAACGCAGTCCACAGACGGACAGTCCCAGCCTTCTGTCAACAGCATGGAATTGCACAGTACATTATATTTGCCATCGTCAAAGTTCTGCAGGACTTCCGCACGATCCTGGCTGTTTCCGTTGACTTCGGCTGCCTGAAACCCATGGGCATTCAATATGTCCCGGAATTTCTGGGAAGTCTTGACCAGCGGAAGGAAAACGACTGTCTTTCTGTTCTTGCAGTAGTTCTCCATCTCTCCTGCTATCTGATCCAGATATGGATCCAGTGCAGTGCCCAGATCACCGGCGGAAAAATCGCCCGCTGACATGCTGACCTGCGTCAGATCAACCTGCAGTGGAATTGTCTGCGCCTTGATCGGTGACAGATACCCTTCCTTGATTGCCTGTGGTAAGGTGTATTCATAGGCCAGGCTGTCAAATACCTGACCAAGATTCTTCATGTCACCTCTGTCCGGTGTCGCTGTGACGCCCAGCACCGCAGCGTCATGGAAATAATCCAGAATGCGGCGATAGCTGTCAGAAATGACATGGTGTGCCTCGTCAATGATGATGGTGTCGAAATAATCATCAGGGAACTGTGCCAGTCGCTTCTCACGCATCAGCGTCTGCACACTGCCTACCGTCACCCGGTACCAGCTGCACAGGCAGCTTTGTTCAGCCTTTTCAACAGAACATCGCAGGCCGGTTGCCTTCAGAATTTTATCCGCAGCCTGTTCCAGCAGTTCTCCACGGTGTGCAAGAATCAGCACTCTGTCCCCTTCCCGCACGCAGTCCTCTGTAATCTTGGCAAAAACGATGGTCTTGCCGCAGCCTGTAGGAAGCACCAGCAATGTACGCTGGTGCCCATTCTCCCACTCGTTTTTGACTGCTGCTCTGGCTTCCTCCTGATATGGACGTAGTTCCATCAGAATGCACCCGGCGTCCACTTACGCTGCTGCGGCTGGCTGTTTGCAACAGGCTTCACATTTGGAGCATCTCCCTGTTCATCAGGATCAAGAAATTTGTCAATACGATTCGTCTGGCGCACATTACCATCTCTGCCAGTAAAATCTTCTACAATGATCTTGCAGCGACCGGTTGCTCCGGGTACCTTGCTCCAGTTCATGCGCATCTTTTCTCCATGCTTGCGGAGACCGATGGAAGCAAAGAACTGGCACAGCTTCCATTCGAGCTTACTGTGAAGGATCAGGTTCTCAGTGATGGTTGTCTCATCATTCACTCGAATCGTCAGAATTGCCATGTTGCACGGCGGCAGCTTGTCACTGCCCTTGGAACGTCCGCGCTCGAACTTTGTCACCTTGAACGGATATACACCCTCATCCAGCAGGACAAAGTCATTGCCGTCATTTTCAATTTCTTCTTCCCAGCCCAGTTCGCGTTCTACTTCGTTTGCCATTGTTGTTATCCTCCTTAAAACGGTACTTCATCTCTGTTGATTTTGATTTTTTCAAACACCTGATCCCATGCACCAATCAGGCAGCCCTGGATAAAGTCTGGATCATACGATGATACAGGCGTATCCATTGGATAATATCCATGATCGTGGACAACCATCTGGAGCTCTGATTCATCCACATTGCTTGCACGCATCAGGTCTGCCAGCTCCTGCGGGATGCCTTCCGGAATATACGGCTCACGCTGATCCGGCGGCGCAAGAGACTGATCCACATCTGCCTCCGGCATAGAAGTCTTCTGGCAGGCTGCCTGATTGTCCAGCACTTCTGTCATGGATACCTGCGGCGGCTTGCTTGCAAAGGTACGCTTCGGCTGTTCTGCCGGTTCGGTTGCTACGGGTATTGCGGCAGCTTCACCTTCAATTACTGCCCTGATGGATTCATATGTAAACGGTACTTCATCCGGGAGACCGTGACGGTTCTTTGCATCCCAGCATGGATGATGGCTGGTATACATGGTACGTTCTCCGCCTTGGGCCTTTACTTTCTTATCTTCTGTCCGGACAGTAAATGTCTTATAGTTCGCAAACAGGACCATATCCGCCCATTCCTTCAGCAATGGGGCGGACTGTTTGGACAGCTTCAGTTCCCAGCGGTCATAAGCTCCCATCTCATCCGGCTGCTCGAACTTCCGCATCTTGGCATGGGCAGTAATAACCACATTGATTCCGAGATCAATCAGCTTGTCCAGCTTCCGGAGCAAGCCCTGAAACTCTTCGGCAACGTAGGTATACCCCTTGCCATATCCAAAATCTTCGATGCCCGACTTCTTCGCGCGCTGGCAAATTGCGCTGATGGCCTGCTGTTCCGCCCAGTCCGCAGTATCAATGACCAGCGTCTTGCAGCAGGTGGGATTGTTGGCAACGTAGTTGACTTCGTCCAGAACGTCCTGCCAGCTCTGCGGTGCAGGAAGCCGGGCAACGTCCAGCAGCTTTGTACTGCCCTCGGTATCGATGAACAATGCCTCTGGAAATCGGGATGCAAAAGTGCTCTTGCCGATTCCTTCTGGTCCATAGATAACAACCTTCTGGGCGCTGTGAATGCGCCCATATGTAATTTTCATCTGGATTCCTCCTGTTTACTTGATTTGCAGGTTACGGCAGCTCTCAATGTGCGCGCCAGAAATATCTGCTCCCGCCTTGATCGCAGCCTTGATGGCAGTTTTATCCGGCTTCTCCTCGGTTTTTACCACAATAAACTTGCGTGGCAGCATGTCCGGATCATCGACAACCAGCTGCTCAGACTTTCGGAAGCTCAGACGCGCCCTTGGGTCCTGAATCTTGGTCTTTCCGACCTCATCCATGCAGCTCTCGATGTACTCCATGAAGCTTTCACGCTTCTTCTCTGCGGCTTTGCGCCAGTTCTTCAGGCGTTCCTCCTCGGCCTTGTACGCTTCAATTTCAGCATCAAGGCCCTTGATGTACAGCGCACAGTTGATAGCCTTATCCTCAAAGCTCGATTCAATGAAGTCGATATCAGCGAAATTCGTGATCTCGCCGGTGGCTTCGTCAACTTCAAGGTTTTCAAACGCCTCCTGATAAGCACGACTCAGCTGATATAAAGAAAAATAATTTGACATTTTGACCTCCTGTGTTATACTAATGGTGGTTTTATTTTTGTTTGCCCTTGCCTGTGGTTGCCGCCGCGACAGGGGCTTTTTTCTTTGCCCGGCTTCTCCGGTTGTACTCGCGCCATTTGTCTTTATTGGCTTCGTACCAGGCACGCTGCTGAGCTGCCACCTTCTCCTTGTTGGCTTCACGGTAGGCACGCTGCTGAGCTGCCACCTTCTCCCTGTTGGCTTCACGGTAGGCACGCTGCTGAGCTGCCACCTTCCGCTGCTTCCAAGTCGGAGGATTGATGATAGTCTTATCAATGGTCGCCAACTCTGCATATGTAGCTGCCGTCAGATCATCTCTGATGCAATCCGGATACGGGCAGTGGAAGCAATCTTCATTGCAGATGCTGTTCATTTGTTCATCTCCTTAATTCGCGTCATCGGCCACACCAACGGCTTATGCAGCATGCAATGACCATATGGATACGTTTCCCAAAACGGACACTTGCATTTGCCATCAGGGTTATGGTTGGCAAAGCAGTACTCGCTCAGCTGATCTGCAGCTTTGATGGCCGATGTTGTTTTGATCTTACGCATAATCATCACCAGCTGTACGGACGGTCCGCGGCCTGCCGTTACTCTGGCGCCGCTTGTAGCTGCGGGCGGCGATCCGCACGCTCTTGCGATACCGACGGTTCAGGCTTTCGTGCTCGAACCATTTGTGCAGCTTCCAGCCAGCTACAACGCCGGACACGGCAATCAGAATTCCGGTCATACCATCATCACCTCCATCATCCCGATCAGCACCGCCGCACATACGGCATAAAATACGATTGTTACCACGCCTGCAAGTGCAATGGCGGCAAGGTCCTTATTGTTCATTGGTTGTGCTCCTCGTTTAATACCAAGCGGATTTTACTCAGCTTTTCACACGCCTGCTCATACTGATGATACCTGTCAGCTTCAAAGCCACGCATCAGCTGTGACGGCTTCAAATGGCTTTCGATCCAGCCAACAGGCTTGTATCCTTCTCTGACTAAACGCTCCACTCTCCGCTTGCCGATAGGCCGGCTATTGTCAATGATTACAATGCGCGGCGCGAAGTCGCTTTCATCCTTTGCTGGTGCCTGCATCAGTGCGTATTTGTTAATCTCGCACATTCTGTCAGTGTTCATGGGATGTCCCTCCTTTTCCTGTGCCCGCGTTACACCGCGGGATTGGTTTTCAATGATTCTTCATGTAAGCTCGTTCCAAAATGCGCCGGGCTGTTTCCACAGCTCTTTCTTCACGTCTCCGCATTTCTTCCGGAGGCACATCACGAATAAACGTATCCATGATGTATGCGGTTGCACCGGAAACTTCGTCCTTGTACTCCGCAAGGATATTACCCTCTAACGGCTGATACTTTTTCATAAAATCACCTCGGGTTTTTATATGCAGTTCGGGTTGTCATAATTAGTCTTATGTATTGGATATTCCAACTAGATTCCCTCACACAGCAGGCGGAATGTCTCACGTCCCTTTGGCGTCACCATTGTCTGCGTGCTGGCAAATCCAGTCTTTTCGTTCACAAACTCCTTTACCTCGAACAATCCGTTGTTCTTGGATTCATAGGGCATCAGCTTGCTATGTTTATCCCGGAAGAGGTATTTATGTTCGAGCAGCCAATTGGTGAATGTGCGGGGCTTGATGCCCAGCTGCTTGGCTGTATCACGGAAATTTGTCAGCAGGTTACGGTCAACCAGCTGGTCGAAGTAATCCGCCTTCGGCTGCATGATCTGCTTGTCAACGGTAAGGGCGGCATTGGCTACCTGCAACTGCTTGTTTTCTCCACGAAGCTTTTCAACCCGTGCATTTGCAATCAGCAACGCACGCTGCATGATGGCATCCGGACTGTTCCACTGTTCCTCGATCTGGATGAAATACTGCCGTGCTTCCTTACCCTTTTCGGTGCGCTGGAGCATACACAGTTCCTTTGCCATCGGGATCGTGAGCTGGTGGTCATCCAGTGTGCGGGTAACATCTCGGTTTCCTTCTCTGCGAACCCGGTCAATTTTGACCGGGTTGAAATCTGTACCCTCTGCGAAACCGTATTCGCACATTCTCGGAAACCAGTGCCTATATTCCGTTTCTACTCCGAGAAATTCATGTAAGTCGCGTCCCAGCACTGTAGGCCGCTCACTGTCGTAGTTAATTTTGATTAAATCGTTCATTGTTTCTCCTTTTTTTACAAATCGTACACAATATTCCACATGTCCGTTCACAATCCAGTTACACCTGATTCATGTTTACCTGATACCATATATAAAACTTTGTGAATGGAGGGTGTAATCATGCATATGGTTCCTGTCATTTCTTCAAACATTGATAGTATCGGATACGAATCCGGTACTCTGTATGTTCGTTTTAATTCAGGCGGTTTATATGCGTACTCAGAAGTACCCGAAAGTGTTTACAACGGGCTGATGAATGCTTCTTCTAAAGGTTCATATTTAGCTCGCTACATCAAAGGTTCTTATGCGTACCACCGTATGGCTTAATCCGTAACAATTAACACAACAGCCGGGCCGTTGACAGATACTTCGTCATCTTGATACGGCTCGATTTGTTTTGTCTCTACGCCTTCACGGAACATTAATTCCTGAACCAAGGATTTCGTAGAATAATACTTTAATAAAACAGAATCGTTCATTTAGTCTCCTTTCCTCGTACTTTTGTTCAAATAAATTGAACTCACAAGACAAAAAAATAGTCGCCGATTTCAGACCTATCAATATCCAAGACTTTGCAAATGTCTTCAATTTCAGTCTGCTTCCATCCGATTTTTCCGTTTAATTTCAAAGAAACCGTCCGTTCAGACAAACCTACTGCTTCAGCAAGTTTATACTGCGTGCCTATCTTTTCCGTGATTCTTCCAAGTAATTTGGAATAGTCGTATGGCATAATTTTAATCACCTCCGTTTCGTTTTTGTTCAATCAAATTGAACTGTCTATACTATACATCACACTTTTCACATTGTCAATAGTTAAGTTCAATTTTTTTGAATTTTTATATTGTAACTATTGAACTTTTGTTCAAGATATGATAACATACTGTTGAGGAGGAAACTGCGATGAAAAAAGTAACGACATCATATCGTTTACGGCAAATCATGAAAGAGCGATCCTTGCGCCAAGTAGATATTCTGGATATGGTAAAGCCGTATTGTGAAGAATATGGTGTCCGCCTGGGAAAAAATGATTTGAGCCAATATGTAAACGGAAAAGTAGAACCAAGACAAGAAAAACTTACTGTGTTAGGGCTTGCATTGGGTGTTTCGGAAGCGTGGCTTATGGGGTATGACATCCCGATGGAACGAACCCGTGCACCGCGTGATCTCCCATCCAATATGTATCCCCTGCCTGAAATGGAAAAAATTCCTCTTGTCGGTAGCATTGCATGCGGCACACCCATACTAGCAGAGGAAAATATTGAGGCTTACGTTGATTTGCCTCGTCATATTCGAGCTGACTATGCGCTGGAGTGCAAAGGTGACAGTATGATCGGTGTAGACATCTATGACGGTGACATCGTATATATTCGCAAGCAACCCACTGTGGAAAATGGTCAAATTGCAGCCGTCAGAATTGGAGAGGAAGCAACACTAAAGCGAGTATACTATGATGGAGAATGTCTCCAATTAGTTGCAGAAAATCCAAAAATTAGACCTATGGTATTTTTTGGTGAAGATATGAATGATATCGTCATAGAAGGATTGGCGGTTGCGCACTGCCGTAGTTTGCGTGGGATTTAAAATAAGAAAATCCCCCGCCGGTACCGTGAATACCGACAGGGGAAGCATCAGGTGCAAGCCCACGATGTAAATATATTATAACATGTGCGACATATTAGCACAACCATCAGGAGGATGAAAATATGAAAAAGCGTATTTTGGCTTTGGTAGCTGCATCTATGATGCTGCTGACAATGCTTGCGGGATGCGGCAGTTCTGGGGACACAAGTGCAAATAATACTGCAGATAATACCAAGGATACCGGTAGTGCACAGACTGCACAGCAGGAAACACCGAAAGAGGACGCCGCTCCGGCATCGGAAGGAGATCTGGGCGATTATCATGTCAAGATTCTGGATGCCGAAACCGGCTTGAAAGACTATGACGGAAACCCGGTAATCGGTGTAAAATATGAATATACCAACAACGGTGAAGAAAACATGATGTTCGATGTTGCCGTTAATGCACAGGCATTTCAGGACGGTGTGCAGCTTGAGCTGGCTTTCATGGATGAGTTTTCTGATGAGTACGAAAATTCATCCAAGGAAATTAAAACCGGTACAACGCTTACTTGTGAGTTGTATTATGTATTAACCAGCGATTCAGAGGTTGAAGTTGAAGTTACAGAACTGATTTCTCTCGATGACACAAAGGTTGCAAAGACATTTCCAGTAACCGAGTAAATAAAAAATCCCGCCCTGGTGTTCGAGCACCAAGACGGGACAAGAGGGGGCAGTAAACTTTTTGTCGGTGATACTGCCCCTTTATTTTACTACATATTTTAAAAAAAGTAAATATAAAGGAGAACGAATATGGATGCAATTTATCTGCGCAAATCTCGCATCGACATTGATGCCGAGAAAAGCGGCAGCGGCAACACCCTATTGCGCCACAAGACCGCCCTGCTGGATCTGGCAAAGCGGCAGGACCGGCACATTGGCGAGATTTACGAAGAGGTACGCTCCGGCGAAAGCATTGCAGCACGACCAGAAATGCAGCGGTTGCTTCAGGACGTCGAGAATAGCAAATGGGATGCTGTGCTGGTAATGGAAGTCGAACGACTTGCCCGCGGAAACAGCATCGATCAGGGCATTGTCGCAGAGGCATTTAAAAATTCTGGTACAAAGATTGTCACACCGGCAAAAACTTACGACCCAAACAACGAATTTGACGAAGAATATTTTGAATTTGGTTTGTTTATGTCACGCCGAGAATACAAGTCCATCCGCCGTAGAATGGAAGCCGGAAAGATTGCAGCAATCAAAGAGGGGAAATATCTCGGCAAAACTGCACCTTACGGCTACGAGCGTGTCCGGATCCAGAACGGAAAGGGCTGGACGCTTCGTATCGTTCCAGAAGAAGCTAATACTGTCCGCCGCATTTTTGACATGCATGTTTCCAAAAGATATGGAATCCAGACCATTGCAAGGGTTTTAAACACAGAATCCATACCAACAAGCAAAGGTAATGCCTGGCATCCAAATACTGTACGTGGTGTACTGGAAAACATTACTTATGCAGGATATGTTTATTGGGGGCGCAGAGCTGTTAAAAAGATATCGCAGGCAAAACGATGCAGACCCAAAAATAATGATTATCTGATATGTAAGGGTCTGCATGAACCCATTATATCAAAAGAATTGTTCGATGCATCACAAGTGCAGCGCAAAGCAAATCCTGGCATCCCCTTGCACAATGACAAAAAGCTTGCCAACCCCTTTCAAGGGATATTGTACTGTAAAAAATGCGGATGTAGAATGCAGTTAAATCCCCGAAGCGGTCGAACAACTCCATCCATTGACTGTAGAAACATTACATGCGATATGATATCATCCCAGCTTCCGGTTGTTGAACGCACGCTGCTGGAGGCTCTGGAGCGCTGGTTATCCGACTATAAAATAAATGTCGGCACCGGAAGTTATGTAAGCGATCTGGAAAACCGTATCAAGGAAGCCCATGATACACAGCAGCACATTACCGAACAACTTCAACAACAGGAAGCGCGGATGAATAAGGCATATGAAATGCTGGAGATCGGCGTATATACTCCAGAAGAATTTACTGCACGCAGAGAAAGTATTTTCCAAAAAAAGTCCCAATTACAGGAAGATTTACAACAAGCAGTTGAACAGGAAAATGAATGCCGTCAGGCCATCGTGCAGCAGAAGGAAATCGTGCCAAAGATAGAAAAACTGATGGCTGCATACTCCACCGCTACATCTGCCCAAGAAAAGAATGGCATGTTAAAGTCTGTAATCGAACGAATTGATTACGAAAAAACAACTCGTTACGATGATAACAGCCTAAAATTGTACATTTATCCTATCCTGAATGTAAATTCTTGATGTGCGTATCATTCAAATTCTTACGGATAAGGACATAAGTGATACACGCATTAAATCGCCCCGCAGCCATAGGCCGCGGGGCTTTTCCGCCTGGTTAAATCCCACGGGTAACCAGAATGGTCCCGGATGCCAGGTTACTGGGAAGACCAGATAATTTGCCAGACGAATCCACCGACAATGACAGACTCAATGTGCTGCCGCTGCCCCACGATGAAATAGATTGGTACGTGTCTCCCATGAATGCGTACTGTGGCGTAGTATATCCTGACATAGTTCCCTTCGCATAGCCCCACGCCTTGATAATGCCGGATGTCGTTGCGAAGTTCACCACAGGATTGGTAACATCAACAATATGCGCTTCACAATTGTTATCCGATGTACCACCTGCCGTCATTGTGCCGGTGATAGCTGCACCGCTTTTGTCGTGTGCGGTGACGCCCTGCGCCAGCTTGTCTGCCGTGACGGTGTCCCCTGTTAAATCAACCAGTACAGTAGTTCCATATACTACTTTATTCACTGCCATGGCAATCACCCGATGGTGACGGTAACACCGCCAGCACTGTTATCGCTTTCCACATACGGGATAGCGTTAACCGTTACGCTGGACAGATAGTCATAGCCGCTGTCCGGCTGCACGGTCTGTGCAGCTGTGGACGGCGTCACGGTTTTGGACTGGGCTGTGATAGCTGCACCGGTATAACTGCCAGCTACGCCCAGAATTGTGACGCCAGATTTAATATTTCCGGCGACAATTTTAGCCTGTTCCGTGCTGCTGATCTGCACCTTGCCGGAACCATCGTGGTATCCGTTCGGGATAGTATACGTTCCAGCTTTCGTGCTGATCGTACCGGTAACAGCGCCGTTATTCGGCATGGTTCCGGTCACCTTCGCCCCACGCACATATGCTGTCTTACCGGTCAGTATTTCCGCGACGGCAGCCGTCGCGTCGCTGGTGTCACTGTCATATGTACATGTGCCGGTGATTGTTTCGCCGGACATATCGTGCGCTGTGATACCTTCCAGCAATTTATCTGCTGTAACAGTGTCTGCGGTTAGGTCCATCAAGGTACTTCCGCCATAGATGATTTTGTTATATCCCACTTTTATACCTCCGATGCAATGTAAACTGTTTTCCCACGCTGGTTGGATGTTTCATAATACGGCACAGCTTTTACCGTTACATCCTGCAGCAGTTTCTTGTTTGCCGTATCCAGCACCTGACTGTGCGTTTTGGGTGTTACTGTGTAGTCACCGGTATACAGTTCTGCATCGCCACCGTAGTCGATGGATCCAATGCATATCAGCCCGCTGATGCCCCCTGCACACAGCTTTCCGGAAACTGTCACCGCATTTACTGCACCTTTAATCGTACCGGTACTGATTGTGTTCACATGGTCACCTCCGGCAAAACTATGAAATTGCCAAAATATACGTTCTGCCTGATCGCACCGACAACAGTGAATACATCCCCTGCCGCTGTAGTCAGCTGAATATCATAGCTATATCCGCCAGGTTCCATCTGGGCGGTCTGCGCGGGCTTTAACGCAATGGTGTTTGTATCACTGGTAGCCTGCAACAGCACGGGGGATGTGTCTTCGGCCTTTTTCCGAACGGTCAGTGCCAACATATCACCTGATACCATATCATAGGGATTTCCGTCCAAGCCGGTCAGGTTTACTGTTATGTATGCGCTGTCGCCACGGGTGATCTGAATCCTGTTATCATGGTCGATACTCAACATTGTATCAGCTCCTTATTCTCCCAGCTCCTTGCTTACGATTCCGCTACCGGCATCCGCACCACCGGACTTTACCGTTACCGCTTTCGCATCTGCGTCCCAGCCAACTTCATATCCCAGCAGCTCCAGTAGTTCACGTACTGCAGCATAGGATGTGCCCGGTACCATTGCACCACCGGATACCGTGTGGTCAGTACCAGCGATCTTGATTTTCAGCTGTGCGAAATCAACCGTCGGTGTCTTGTCCGTGTATCCGATCTGCAGCCCCAGCAGTTCGCCGATCTGCGCCAGCTGGACATAATTCCTGCCGTCCTTCAGGATACTCTTTACGTTCTGTACTGATCCGTTAATCTTCATCTTAACATTCTGTACCACTTCATCGTCCTCCTTCTTTGTTTCAGTCGGCGTTTCCGTGATAACTTCACGGGAAATCAGGTAATAGCTGGGTCTGCGGTCAATGGTCGCCTTGCCGCACTGGGTCAGGCTGGTTTTTACCACACCCTTCTGCACGACGCTCACATAATTGCGCCGGATGGAGGATGCGGTATATTTTCCATCATACCAGTAACTGTCGAGAACGGTAATGGTAGTGCCGCTTGCTGCCACAGCCGCGACAAAATGCCCGCTGTTGGAGAACAGCTTGTATCGGCTGCCATTATGCAGGATTGCCACGCCACCGGCTTTCAGATGTGCAAGCAGTTCTGCATTACTGCTGGTTGTGCTGTATGTAAAATGATACTTCCGTGCAGTTTCCCGCAGCAGCGTAGCCATCACAGTGCCCCCGTCCACCCGTGCACCACAGGAAACTGCCAGCTGACACATTGTGGGAATACTGATATCCGCAAGCCCCAGAGCCTTGAGGGCATTGCACAGACTGGCAGGCCCGCAGGCAGAGTTATAAATGCTGTTGCTGCCGTATCTGATGGATTTGTATTTCGATTCGGTTTGGAATTTTACTGTATAAGCCATTATTCTGCCTCCTGCACGATGTACCAGTCTTCAGCCAGAATATCAGACTGCGATGCAAGCCACATCTGGAAAGAACCATCAACACATTTCATCTGCAAGTACGGCTGGACTTTGAAAAGAGTTCCCTCTGGGATGCCGATAGCGTCTGCCGTGTTCTTGTTTGCCGGGATTCCTTCCGGATATCCGGTTCGATATACCACGTACATTCCTTTTCCGTTCCAGCCGGCACGAGCGACTTTCTTGCCATGCTTCATGGCTTCGATCGCCAGTCCGAATGTCATAGCGTTAAAGGAGCGATATGCTGCCTCGAACACATCCTTTGGAGACCAACTTTCATATCCGTCAGAATAGATGACATGATAGCCGTCCTTTGGCATCTGCACGATCATGCTTGCAGTTTCAGCTTCGTCCAACTTATTTATTTTCGCCCAAGCTTCGCCGCGCGTTGCGGGCTCCGCTTCAACGATCTTGGTTCCAATGTACGTTTTCAAGTCATTCACCTTCCTGTACTTCCGGAAGACCAGCAACGCTGGTCAACACAGACAGCACGCCTGCCAGTGCAGACGCAGAGACGACATACTTCCAGTCAACCTGTCCCATTGCTGCCGCTGTTCCGATGCCGGCAATAGCTGCCTGCGCAATCGTTTTTACAGCACGAATTCCCGCAGCCTTAAACCATTCCTTTGTCAGTTTCATAATTCAACGTCCTTTCATAAAAAACTGTGCTTTTCCAAGCATTTCTGATATGTTTCTTTGATCGTCTCTACAGTAATCACAGTCATATCGTTCTTGAAGTCCGGGTGCGTAGCACAATACTGCTCATAACCAGTGATGTCATCCAGGGTTTGATCGAAATGCTCTTTGCTGTGCATCGTCCCTTGGTAAATTTCATCTCCAAATCGTAAGATGCGAATACGTGCAGCTATAGCTTCCCTTTCATCGCTGATAGACCGTAACGATTGTAACTCAGCTCTCAGTTCGTTTACCGACGTGATAACTTCTCCGTTTATCGCACGCCCTATCGCCGCAGCAATCGCTGACCACGGATTGACTTCAATCGGAGCAATCTGGATCAGCGTCAACAGGACAAGCACTGCTCCCCCACCGCCCGCAACCAGTTCATTGACACTCATGCAGCCCTCCCGGTTACTGACCGGATACAACCGCAGACCCAGCAGCAGCACCAGCTGCAGCCGCCGCTGCCAAAGCCGCCTGCAAATAGCTGTTGTCGCTGGTTTTTACAGCCGCACCAGCTTTTGAAGCCTGTACACGTACCTGCGCCATCACATCAGGCACAGTGGACTTGTACCGTGGTGTGCAGGCCAGTGCAGATGTGGAAATGATGGATGCGGCCACTACAGCAGCAATGATTGTTCTGAGCTTCATAAAAATACCTCCATTCGATTTATTGATTACCGATTCTCCAGCACATACTGTGCCGCATGTAAAATCACATTGCGCAGCGTGTATTCCGCAACAGAGAATGTGTCCATGCCGCAGTAATCCACGGTGGAATCCGTGTATACGCCATCAATGTAATTGATAGATTTGGCCGCTTCGACCGTGGCAGCAAACGTCCTGCCGCTTTCGAACCACCATTTTGATGCAGTACACAATGCCTTATCCTTTGATATGCTGGATGGTGCAGCACCGGATTTATCTACCAATAAGGAAAATCCACTTCCGAAATACTGCGGATATTTCTTTTTGAACGCGTACGAACAGTCCACCAGCGACTGATACATCAGCCCGATCCACCGGTAATCACATACCGTTGTATAGAACTGCCATTTTTCCTTGTCGTAATTGTGATGGTCAATACACATATCCGGCTGAATCAAATCCGTAACATTCATAACCAGCTGTGTTTCAAATTCACTGCCAGCAGACGCACCGCTGTACTGGCTTGCATCTGTATCCTTTGTATCTTCGCCCCGCACCTTCCAGTCAGATACAGGGAAATTCCGGTTGATATCTACCCCGTTCGCATTTCCGCGCAGCCTGTGATACATGCCATATCCGTTCAGGCATGGGAGGATATACACATCAAACGCCGCCCGCAGCCTGAAGAAGTTTGCATCTGTCAAAACGCTGTCACACAGCTGCCTGGCAAACAGATAGGCATTGTATGGTGCGACATATTCCGGTCCGTGTACACCGCAGACAATCAGCAGCTTTGCCTTCCTGCACGTGCCATCATTTCCGGCAGATGCATTGGATTCCGAAAGGGTGTACAGATATGTCTTATATGCCGGTGTATCCGCATAGGTGCTGCTGCCCGATACCCCATTGGCATAATCCGGGTAAGTCATACCGCACAGTGCCGCGGCATCCGATTTTGTTACATAATCCGGATAGGCTGTAACCAGTCCGTCAAATAGGCTGTACACCTGCTCCAGCGTTTTCTCCGGCAGGGTATCCGCAGTTAAATCTACACCGGACATGGCATCAGATACATCACGCATATTGTGGTCTATGTCGAACCGGACAAGCGGCCTGTTAATCTTTTTTGTGATTTGGACATATGCAGTATACGAAAGGTCCGTTGCAGCGTCATAATCCAGACCATCACGCAGCATGGCACGGTACAAATACTGACTGTGGTCGAAATCGGTTACCTCCGCCAACGATTCATAATCAATGTAATCTATAAAGTTTCCATTTTTATCATATCGGAACAGATACAGCCAGCCCAATCGGGATGTCGTGATCTTCTGCACATCTTCCGGCAGAAAGCCTGTCCGGATACGCAGTTTGAAGCTGTTTGCGGTTGGCAGACCGTCCGTACCGTCTGAAGTTTTGATATGGCCCTGTTCCCATACTGGGGACAGGATATGGTCAATGCCACAGATTCGTTCCTGCTGGCTGCTGTCTGTTTCCTTCAGTGCCGCAATCGCCGCACCGGTTGCCGCTGCATCTGCCGATTTTCCGGCGGCAGACAAATCGGTATCTGTCAGGGCGATCAGCTGAACATGTTCGGAATACGATGTATCAATGACAGTCGTTGTTTTTACATGCTGGATGGTCAGCCGGATTTTGGCGGCCTGACTGTTTTCTGCCAGTACATCTGCAACCATAAAATCCTGCGTGAATCCCAGCGCCGATACCTTGACGAACGTACCGTCTGCGGCATACAGCTGCGCCCTGACATTGGCCTGACCATCTGTTTTAACACGGACTACATTTTCAGGTATATAACCGATCGTGCGGATTCTGGTATTATTTGTATCGTTTGTTCCATCGGAGTTGATTTGGCCGCTTTCCCACAAGGATACAGTGTTTGTATCCATTTCAACGCTGCGCATCATATCCAGCTGTGCCGCCTGTTCCGCGGTCGCTACACCATTGGCAGTAATCCATTTGTCAACAGCTTTGTCAATAATATCCGACAGCGATGCAGGATCGTCAATAAATGCAGATTCTGGATCAATGGACCTTAGAATATATACCTCAGCCGAATGCGTTGTCAATGTTATACCGTTATCTGGGTCTATTGCGGCAAGCGCAACGTATGTCAGCCCGCTGAAAATGGTTGCCGCCTTTCCTACATTTCCATAGTACAATTCTGTTTCTTCATCATATTCTAGATCGGTCTTTGCAACATTGATCCGGTTTTTATCTTGCCACGTTAAAATATACCGATAGTTCGGGTGCGGAATATCTGCATTGGACAAATATGTATTATCCGATAAGCGCACTGAAACCGGAGTATTACGGCTAAACTGAATCAGACTTGTGGTATCATCCATTTCCAGTTCAGTTTTCCGTTGTGTGAAGGAAATTATCATTTTTGCACCTCGATTCATTCACAATCGCTTAGTTCTGCATTCCTGGTTTTATTGGATTCGGAAACAACCAACTTCATGACACGTGCTGTAAATCGCGTATCCCCTTCTGAATCAATAATTTTCACAATATCCCCGGACTGCACGCCGGGTGGCACACTGATAAACTCTACATCGTGCGTAATATCAATCTTAGATATCCGTCTTAGTTCCTTTACAGCTCGATTGCATAGCTCCGACTTGCTGGTCGTGTCATATGTGTATGTTTTCATGATATGTCCAGTGTAGCTTCCTTCTTCGGAATTGTACCTGCTCCATTTCTTCACCGCTGATCTGGATTTTAAATACGTTCCTTCTAAATAAATGTCGCCGTCATCATACTTATACCCAGATAACGTAATAGGTGCATCCGAACCATCCGGTGTACCTCCGGTAACCTTCAGTGCAGTTGCTAATTCAGATATAGATCGTTTTGTAATGATGCGTGTCAGTTCGCGCCCAAGACGCAGTTCTACCCCATTGTCAGAACCCCGTTTTTTATAGATGTTGATAAGCTTTTTTGAAACTTTCATCCGTTCAATTTCAAACGAAAATCCGATCTCGGCATCAAACTGCGTTGCTATAGATAGAATACGTTCCGTAACAGATGATTCGCCGTCCCACGATAAAGCCCGTGATCTGTCACTGATTTCATTGATCCCAATTACCCACCCGGAATCATATGCAAACTTCTCAATGTAGTAAGCAATCGGATGTGCCGTTGTATTCACATATGCCGTAGCGGTTTCGTTCAACAAATCCAATCCGGCATTTTCCGCATAAACTGTCACAGATCGTGTTTTGGTATCAGTATCGGAATCAATGACCGTGTAAAATCCTTTTTCATCATCACTATTTTTCAGGATATAGTTGCCGGGAGTTGTCATCCTTTCTACCAAAGCGCGTTTATTTTTCCCGTATGCAATAGTAAATTCTAGCGTTTTACCCCCAGCCTCCACATCGTCTGTAGTGACATCGTTTTTCAAACGCATTCCCTGTGGTAAAGATGTAGATGCTTTCCCCAATATATTCATATATCTATCTGTGAAATACACAATCATAAATACGCCTCCCGGAATCTGATTGTATATTTTGGCCTTTCGGCCCAGTCGGAGCAACTACAATGGATATAATTGAACTCGTTGGGTCTCAGATAAAACTCCTCCCATGCATTTTCAATATCCCCGATTTTATTGTTTGCCACGCCATTGACATATATATTTCCGTTTGCGCAGTCGGCAGACACAATATCGCCATTGGAAAACAAATTCGGTGTGTCTTCCAATGAATCCACGTTGTGTTTTTTAAAGTTTATGGATTCCAAAAGATTTGTCATTACGCCTGAACTGCCACGTTGCCCAAAGAAAATGTCAATTCCCGTTGCTTCGATTTCTGCAAATTCAGGCAGTTCAATTCCATATTCATCATTTCCATACCGAAATGTGACCGTACTACCGTATTTATCAATTTCCACAGGATCGGATTCAAACCCTGTGACATTGTTTACACTAGTTCGATCAAACGAAAACGTCTTTACATTTTCGCCCCCCGCAGTAATAAAACAATTGGTGTTGCTATAAGCCGCGCTGGACCGGTAAAACGTGATTCCGCAAATGATCACCCTTTCCCCGTTTGCGTGTCCTGATACCAGCAGCTGAAACACACCAAGTTCGGATACACTATTGGCGATAAAATAATTTTGAAATTTTAGCGTGAACGATTTTGCACCTGCATAACCATTAGAATCGTTTGGTATATCCATTGTAATGGACGGACCGTGCCACGTACCATCTGCACCGCTTCCGTAATCAACGGCGCCGGCTGCTGATGATTGGCTGGCTGCATTTTCTGTATATTTCGTGTAACCTACAATTCCAACAGAACCTGTTACGCTGTATGTAGACGAAAGCAACGGTTCGGCTACATTAGATCGCCATTCGTTCGGAATGCTGCCAGTGAAAACATTGTCAATCAGGGTTTCGGAATATTGGTGCATGACGCCATCCTCCTCGCCGGGGTTTCCAACCAAAATGCTTCCGTGGGATACAGGCGTTCCTGTGCTATATTCATCCACATCTCCGCTTTTGGGGCTTCCATAATTCGACGCGCGGACAGATGAATTGTGATCGTAGCTGACAAATCCATTATCCGATTTCATTTCTGCTTCAAGCGTTGGATACGCCGGGTATGAACCTGTATATTTAAATTCGAACGCACCAGACGAATTAGCAGATATCACTGTTTCGTTTACGGCATATTTTATAGGGTCTGCGCAATAAAATTCAATTTCGCCAGTAATCGAATTGCGTCCGGCTGGTATAGATTGAATGCCGACCTTCGTGCCAATAAAATATTTATCTGGTTCATCTGCAAATATAATCTTCGCCTGTTCGGGCGATAATAGTGCATTCAGTCTGTTGAACGAATCACGGAAATCTTGCGAATCTCGCGCAATCAGCTGAAATACAACCGTAATCGTCCGTGGCAAATACCTAGCATACTGATAAATGTTTCCATCCCTGGAATCAATGTCAGTATCTGTGATTTCTGATGTCATTGATTCTCTGCCGGAGACCTGCAATGTGCGATAACCGGGTATAACATCATCCAACCACACACCATTGAATTTAATCGCTTCGTCTGGCAAGCATGGTTCCAACTGTTTTTCATTCACATCAATGAATTTATAAATCATGCCAAACAGCCTTTCTTTCGATTATTACGTGTTTTTCGCCTGTTCAATTCATCTTCTGTATATGGCGCAGTCACCCGTGCAACCTCGCGCCCGTCCATTTCCACCGGGACGATAATAGTATACTTCGCATTGCGCGTATATTCATAATCTTCTGCAAGCTGCCCGGAGAATGCATGGCGCTGCAATTTCGGCAGGTTTGGAATGGATACCAGTTTTTCGGATGCACGCTGCGCATCCATAATCATGCTGTTTATGCCATTGGTGAATCCTGCACCAAAATATTCGCCCAATTCGGTGGAAACCTTTGAAGGGCTGTTGATCTTGGCTTTTGCCCTGATTGCCGCATCTGCCGCCGCCGCCATCTGTGCCGCAGCAGAACGGATTGAAGCCAACTGTGAACGCATACCAGCGGCAAAGCCCATGCCGATATATGCACCTGCACTATATGCCGCGCCGTACCCGGTGCGCAACCGGGATGTAACGGCGGAAACGCCCGCAGAAGCCTCCGCAGAAGCCTTTGACATGCCGGAACGAACACCAGTGGAAAACCCGTTGCCTAGGTTGTTTCCTGCGCTTTTCGCCCTGCTGGCGGCGCTATTTAGGGTGCTTCCGATCTGATTGGTTGCCGTTTTTGCCGAAGATGTTGCTTTGTTCAAACCAGATTTCATGCCGTTCGCGAATCCATCACCGGCTTGCTTGCCGGATGATTGCGCCTTGCTTGCGGCATTACTAAATGCGGAAATCAGGCTGTTCATGGCGGATTTTGCCTTGCTTCCTAAGGCGTTCAATCCAGATTCTACAATTTTCACCGAAGAAACCATGCCTTCCAGGCTTGATTGCGTGCTTTTTGCGCTGCTTGCCATGCTACCCAGGCTAGATTTTGTGCTTTTCAGTGCAACAGCCAAAGCCGCAACACCTACACAAGCTGCCGCAGCAGCAACACCAAACGCAGCAATTGCAACGCCGCCAGCCGCCGCACCTACACTCATAGCAACGAACGTAGCAGTTAATACCACTAGCATCGCACTAAGGGCAACAGATATAGCCAGCAGCGCGGTAAACGATGCCACAACCAACAGCGCACCAGCCGCAGCAAGCGGAAGGGTTGCCGTGATAGCCAGCAATGCAGCACTTGTTACCATCAGCCCTGCAGCCAGAACCAACGTACCAGCCGCAAGCGCTGCCATGCCAGCAGCTAAAACCAACGTTCCCGCAGCCGTAAGCAACACAACCGCACCAACCAGTGCAAGCCCTGCCGCTACAACTGTGATACCAGCACCAAGCACAATACAAGCCGCGCCAGCAGCCAGCGCACCAGCAGCAAACGCAATCATTCCCGCGCCAAGTGCAGCAATAGCAACCGCACCCTGTGCGCCGTATTCGCATAAGGTGGGCAGTGCAGCGGAGACTAGATATATACCAGCACCAGCAGCAAGCGCAGCAACGCCAACCATCAGCAACGCAGCACCAAACGCGATAAATCCAACCGCGCCAGCAGTAAGTGCCGGGGCAAGTGCCGCAGCACCAACAGCCAGCAGCGCAACCGCCGCAACCATGCCGATCATAACGCCGATTGCCAAGCCGCC
>AVOA01002467.1_pt1 | contig 25485 bp, 24 predicted proteins | sample 80171 | NCBI WGS metagenome assembly AVOA01 (sample SAMN02954237, study PRJNA213161) | gut metagenome | biome: terrestrial; feature: piglet; material: feces; isolation source: piglet diarrheic feces | host: Sus scrofa | place: China
GTAAGGGCTCATGAGATAGTGTTTGAACCTTGTTCTCTTGACTTTCATGATTCACCTCCTGGAATCGCCGATCCATAATAGATCTCTCCTTTCAATGACGGGCTTTTTGCACAGACATAATCCCCCAAAACAGCTCTCATGAACCCTTACAAAAACTAACAGAACACAGAAGTGGTCAGAATATGGCGAAAAGCAACGCCGAAGTTTACAAAACACGGCTTAAAGAGCCAAAAACTCATGTGAAAGGAATGACAACTGTATGAAAACCCGAAAAGCTTCTTCTGGCGAGGATGTCGGGTTGCGTCCGGCATTGTCTCCTGAAGCAAGAGAAAACCAAATGATATCTCTGGCTGTGGATCTTGTGGAAAAGCGGCTGCGGGAAGGAACCGCATCCAGCGCTGAAACAACATATTACCTGCGGCTGTCCGGCAGTAAGGCGCGACTTGAAAAAGAAAAGCTGGAAGAAGAAAACAAGCTGCTGCGTGCAAAGACCGAGATGCTGCAGGCGCAGAAGAACACCGAGGAGTTGTATGGTGAAGCCATCAAGATGATGCGGGTATACCAGGGCATTGATGATGGAGAGGACTAGCAGGATGGATATTAAGCGATATTCCGAGCTGATACGACTGGCAAGCTTTGAAGATCGCTTTCATTATGTAAAGCTGCACGGAACGGTGGGGATGGACACGTTCGGTTTTGACCGGTATCTGAACCAGGATTTTTACCAGTCAAGAGAATGGCGGCAGTTTCGGGACAAGATCATTGTGCGGGACATAGGTTGCGATCTGGCACACCCGGAGCATGAGATCGTGGACTGGGTGATACGAAACGGAAAGCCCATCCGTCCGCGCATTATTATCCACCACTTAAACCCGCTGACGAAGGAAGACGTACTTGGGCACACGGACGCGCTGCTGGACCCGGAAAACGTGGTATGCGTGAGTGATCGCACCCACAAGGCCATCCATTACGGAGATGACACGATCTTAAAACCTGTGTTTACGGAGAGGCGACCGGGCGATACCTGTCCTTGGAGGAAATAAGATGTATCCGGTACGAAAGTTTAATGTTGCGGAAGCGGCATACAGCACGAACCTGCGGCTGAAGATGCAGGAGGCAGAACACATGGTGCGGTGCATTGCACCGAGCCGGGAGCGCAGTCTGGCACTGACGAAACTGGACGAGGCATTGTTCTGGGCGAATGCAGCCATTGCAGCCGAGGGTGTAATGAATCACGAGGAATAACAAAAGGAGGAAAACAAAATGAACAACGAAGCTATGACGAACCGCGCAAAGCAGCTGGTTGTGGACTACTTTAACGCCAATGTGGACGTGACTGACGGCAAGAAGCTGACGATGGAGGATGTGTTCATTGTATGGTTCAGCAAAACCCTGCAGAACTGGAAGGCGCTTGTGAGCACCACTGTATCTGACGGGATGTATTACGAAATCACCCACAATGGCGACAAGGTTGAGACCTATCTGGATGCCTACAAGAAGTGGGATAACAAGTGTATCCCGGACTGAGGTGATGAGAAATGGACAGTATTCTTACCTCAGTGAAGAAACTCCTTGGACTGACCGAGGAGTATACGGCGTTTGATGCAGACCTTATCATGCATATCAACAGTGTGCTGATGATCCTGCGGCAGATGGGCGTTGGGCCGCAGGAGGGCTTTGGTATCAGCGATGCGACGGCAACATGGAGCGAGTTTTGCCAGAACAGGGCGGACATTGAAGCCGTAAAGAGCTATACGGCGCTGAAGGTGAAGATGCTGTTTGACCCGCCGCAGAGTTCCAGCATGATGGAAGCGACTAAAAACCTTATCAGTGAACTGGAATGGCGGCTGTATGCCGAGTGCGACAGGGAGGAGAAACAATGCGGATGCTGAAGTTTACCGTGGAAGGGCAGCAGCTGGCAAAGTGCGGCGATTTTACCGGCGTGACAGCCGGAAGCAAAGGCTATCTGCGATGCCGCTTTGAGCAGAGTGACCCGGAGTGGCTTATGGCCAAGAAAATTGCTGTGTTCAACGACGAATATGCGGTGACTGTGAGCGCGGAAGGTGAATGCGCCGTACCCGACGAGGTGACAGACGGAAAAAGTTTTAAGGTGTATCTTGCTGGCCAGAATGGCAAGACGCGGATGATAACAAACAAGGTACTGATCGAGCAGGTGAAGTGACATGGTGGATTTGGACAAGCAGTTTGCAGCAATAGCAGATGTAAGCGAAGAAGATACCGCTTACGATTTTGTGATCGATGAAGACCTGCGAGTGATCGCTGTGCCAGAACGCGGTGTGGTACTGGGCGTTGAAGGAGATAAAGATGTTAACCGGGTGCGTTTCCGCATGAACCGGAACTATCGCGGTACTGATCTTTCGGGCTTTAACATCCGAATCAACTACCGGTCAGCCGAGGATGAGATTAACTATTTCCCGGTTACTGAAAAGACCGTGACAGATGATGCCATTTACTTTGTCTGGCTGGTTGGTGCAGACACTGTTGCAGCGAAAGGCACGGTCTACTTTGTTGCCCGCTTCTTTACTGCAGAAGAAGACGGAACGATTGCACAGGAGTTCAATACGACCCTCGGAAATGCCCGCACTCTGGAAGGACTGGCAGTTGATGAGCAGGCAGATGACAAGCCGGTAAAAGATCTCTTGGCACAGTTGGAGTACGATCTGAAAAACTACATTGCCCCTTTTGTACAGCAGGCAAAGACCTATGCCGAAAATTCTGCACAAAGCGCAATCAACTCTGCAGCAAGTGCAAACCAGGCGGCAACTTATGCATCTGCCGCTGAAACGTCCGTCACCAGCGCAGCCCAAAGTGCACAGTCAGCATCTGCATACGCAACGAACGCGGAGAGTTCTGCCGCTTCTGCCGAAGAAAGCGCGAACAAGGCTGCGTCTATTGTACGCACCGATAAGACGCTATCTGTTGAGGGCGCTCCGGCTGACGGAAAGGCTACTGGCGATGCAATAAAAAACATCAAGTTTCCCGTTGCCACCACCACCACACTGGGCGGCGTGAAAGTGGGCGATGGCCTAACGGTTGATGCGGACGGAAAGCTTTCTGCGGACAGCGCTTTGGCGGCCTACCCCGTGGGCAGCATCTACCAGAGCGCCGACCCCACCAGCCCTGCCGCGCTGTTCGGCGGCAGCTGGGAAGAGATCGCATCTGACCGCGTTCTGATGGGTGCATCCAGCGCCCACGCGGCGGGCACCACCGTGGAGGCCGGTCTGCCGAACATCACAGGTTCTTTTGTTGCAAATGTACACAGTCGTTCTCATAATGTATCCGGCGCATTCACTGCCAAAAACCTGAGCACATCGACGGGTGCAGACAACAGCGATGCTCAGGTGTATAAGTTCAGTCTGGATGCATCCAATTCCAATGCCATCTACGGCGCAAGCAGCACAGTGCAGCCCGCCGCCTACTATGTGCACATCTGGCGGCGCGTGGCCTGAGAAAGGAGGCTTTGAACCATGAAGATCCTTGACGAGACCGGCGCGGTCGTGGAAAACCCCGACCTGACGCTTGGGTATCTGGTGGACGACACCGAACCAGTGGAGCACCCCGCCGTAGAAGGCGTGGAGGAAGTGAGCCACTACGAGACGGTGGCGGAGTACCCCAACGGCGGCAGGGATGTGCGGAAGGTCATCGATGTGCCGGGCGTACCTGCGCAGGCCGCATGGAATGAGCAGATACCGGTGCAGAGATACATCCGATACACCTCCGAAGAGCTGGCCGCGCAGGAAGAAGAGCGCAAAAAACAGGAAGCAAAGGACAAGCTGCCGGAGACGGTGGCGGCACTGCAGGAAGATACCAAGACACTGAAAGAAGAAAATGCGATGCTCAAGCAATGTCTGATGGAAATGTCGGAGATTGTGTATGCTTAAACGAATCACACAAAAATTAGAAAGGACGGTACGTATGATGGCGATGTTGTGGGCACAGGAAATTATGTCTGCTGAGACTATGGAAGAGGCAAAGGCTCTGTATGAGCGCTGCCCCCGCCTGTTGAAGGAGAAGGTAAAAGCCATTCTGGTGAAAAGCGGCTTTGAAGAGATCACGCAGGAGTAATACAGGAGCTGAAAAATCAAAATGGCACTCTCGAACACGGCGACGCCGAAATACTACGGCCGGTTCCGGGAGGCCGTGATGCGGGGCGAGATCCCCGTATGCAAAGAGATCAGCATGGAGATGAACCGGATCGACGATTTGATCCGAAACCCGGGCATCTACTATGACGACAAAGCGATGGACGGCTTTGTACAGTTTTGCGAGAAGGAACTGACACTTACCGACGGCAGCGACCTGAAGCTGTTGGAGACCTTTAAGCTGTGGGCAGAAGAGATATTCGGCTGGTACTACTTTGAAGAGCGCACGGTGTACAAGCCGAACCCGGACGGGCATGGCGGACGCTATGTGCAAAAGCGCATCAAGCACCGGCTGGTGCGAAAACAGTATCTGATCGTGGCGCGTGGTGCAGCCAAGAGTATGTACGACAGCTGCGTGCAGCAGTTTTTCTTGACGGTAGACCCCGCGACGACCCAGCAGCTGACCACAGCGCCGACAATGAAACAAGCAGAAGAGGTCCTTTCTCCCATGCGCACAGCGATTGCACGGGCGAGAGGACCTCTTTATCGTTTTATGACGGAAGGCAGCCTGCAGAACACCACAGGCTCCAAAGCGGGGCGGACGAAACTTGCCAGCACGAAGAAAGGCATTGAGAATTTTCTGACCAACAGTCTGGTAGAGATACGTCCAATGACCATTGACAAGCTGCAGGGACGGCGCGACAAGGTGGCCACGGTGGACGAATGGCTGAGTTGCGACATCCGGGAAGACCCCATTGGCGCGATCGAGCAGGGCTCCAGCAAGGTGAACGACTACCTGATCCTTGCCACGAGCAGCGAGGGCACGGTGCGCAACGGATGCGGCGATACCATTAAAATGGAATTGATGAGCATCCTGCGCGGAGAATACGTGAACCCGCACGTTTCCATCTGGTACTACAAGTTGGACAGCATAGACGAGGTGAACGACCCTTCCATGTGGCTGAAGGCGAACCCGAACCTTGGCATTACTGTAAGCTACGAGACCTACCAGCTGGACGTGGAGCGCGCCGAGAAGGCGCCGGCAAGCCGGAACGATATCCTTGCCAAACGATTTGGCATACCGATGGAGGGTTACACCTACTTCTTCCCCTACGAAGAGACGCTGCCACACCGGCACCGGAGCTTCTGGCAGATGCCGTGCGCGCTGGGAGCAGACCTTAGCCAAGGCGACGACTTTTGCGCGTTTACCTTTTTGTTCCCGCTGGAGCACGGATATTTTGGTGTAAAGACTCGGGACTACATTACCAGTTACACCCTTTCCAAGCTGCCGATGGCAATGCGGCAGAAGTATGACGAGTTTATGCGGGAGGGGACACTGGTGGTAATGGAAGGCACTGTGCTGGACATGATGGAAGTGTACGACGATCTGGACAGCTTTATTGAGAATGTGGGGTACGACGTCCGCTGCTTCGGGTATGACCCCTACAATGCAAAAGACTTTGTAGAGCGCTGGGCGAGGGAAAATGGCGATTATGGCATTGAAAAGGTGATCCAGGGCGCAAAGACCGAGAGCGTACCGCTGGGCGAGCTGAAGAAGCTGAGCGAACAGCGGAAGCTGCTGTTTGACGAACAGCTGATGCAATTTGCCATGGGCAACTGCATAACGCTGGAAGACACAAACGGCAACCGCAAGCTTCTGAAACAGAGGTATGATCAGAAGATCGATGCGGTTGCCGCTATGATGGATGCATATATAGCTTATAAGCTGAACAGAGATGCGTTTGAGTGAAAATTACTCGGGGATATCAGTGTATTCGGCGTCATAAAGATTTTTTACGGTTTCAGCGTCCGTTTTTGTGAAGGTAGTTTCGTAACCGTAAGCATCCGTTATAACTATGCTTTCATCGTTGAAGGTGATGATCTCGTCCCAGCCCGGATCATATCTATAGTGTACCGTATAGGTCGTTAAGCGGGTGCCATCCGTAATATGACCAACATAGGCTTCTTGCGAGCCATTTCCTTTAGAGAATGTCCAGACTTTACCTTGAGAAGGGCTGATATAGCAATAGGTGTTATAGCCGCCGGATTTACGTACATAAGCGATATCGTCAGCGATGAGATCCATGAGGAGTTCCATTTCTTCTGTCGTGACGACTTTTTCGGACGTGGTTGCAGAAGATGCAGCAACTTCTTGCGTCGCCGCTTGGGAAGCGGTATCGGGAACGGCACTTTCTGCGGCAGGCTCAGATGCGCTGACTTGTACAGTAGACGATGCAGATTGGCTACTGTAGAAGCTATGATAGGTGATCACGATGGGAACATCCATGGCATACCAGATATCAGTTTCAAACTCCGGCGCACCATCGACAGTGATCTCAATAATATCATTCTCCGTATCAAGGATGCCGAGGAGCAAGTCTCCCTTGCCAACAGTGTCGACGTTTATGAAACCGGCGTCCTTGAGCTGTTTTGCAACATTACGATAATCACCGTATCGGGAGATATCGGGCATCTTGACTTCGCCCATGGCAAGATGTGAGTTTGCAATACGTTCTTCTTCCAATCGGGCAAGTTCTGCACGATGAGCGGCAAGCTCCTGCGCATGCTTTTTACTTGCGGAACTGTAAATGTTGCCTCCAACCAGAAGCGCAATGACAAGTGCAAAGGCGATGAGACAGTTTTTCTTGTTAGCTTTATAGTAATTGATACCTTTGGCAATTGCCCGGCCAGCCTGACGAGCATGTTTTTCCCGCTGAGCAGACGCCCATTCTTCGTAAACACGGGCCTCTTCTGCATCCCGGACTTCCTGCTCTTTCCGAAGGCGTTCGGCCTCTTCGGCTTCACGTTGGATACGTTCTTCTTCGGCCTTCTTTTTGGCACGGCGTTCTTCAATGGGCGAAGCAAAAAGATCGATGACGCGGCTTGCGTTCTCGGCAGCCTTGATTTTTGCATCATCAACGATATGCTTTGTATGCTCGGATTTAGAGTAGTTGAAGTTATAGTTGACATTTACGTTAACACGAACTTGTGCGCCGCAATATGGACAGGTGGCAGAATCGACAGAAGTATCTTCCGCAAGGAGTTTGGCACCGCATTCAGGACAGGTTACGGTCATAATTAAAATTCCTTTCCTTACAAGGGATTCGTACACATGAAAATTATAGCACCACAGGAATAAAAAGTAAATTGCGTAAAACGCAGAAAGGGGTAGAAAAAATGGATTACTGGGAATACCTTGCGCACGGTCAGGGCAGTGAACGGCGCGGACACCGGTACTATGCGCGCGAACTGATCGGCAACAAGAACGGTAAGAACGTATACCGTTACTTCTATACGGCCGACGAATACTCTGCCTACAAGCAGAACAAGGGTACGCCCGGCAAGGGCACTTATGCCGAGACCGGAACCAGCAGAAGTGCCATCGTATGGCCGAAGAACACGATCCGCAAGCGTAAAGCTGCCGAGGCGCGGAACTCTGTAGAGCAGCAGAAGGTGGCGATGGATCGGAATCGCGCCCGCACCAGCGTCCGTGCAGAGAAAATCAAAATGGATGCTGAGCGCTACCGCAAGCAGCGCCGGCAGGAAAAGAATGACGCCAGGCATGAGCTGAAGCGAAAGATGGACGTTGCCCGTAAGCGCAAGCTGGCGAGGGAGAGCGTTGCTGAACAGAAGAGCGCTATGGACAGAGATCGCGCCCGCACCAGTGTCCGTGCCCAGAAGGTACAGATGGATGCAAAGCGTTACCGCAAGCAGCAGCGCGAACGCATGAAGGCCAACCGCATTGCACAACAGCATACGATGGACCGCGAGCGGTGGAAGAGAAACGAAAAGGCTGAGCAGGCAAAGAACCGCGGCGACAAGCATAACGCCCGCGTGCAGGAAGCCATCCGGGAGAAAGTACATAAGGACGCCGTAGCCTACCGCCGCAAGCGCGCACAGGAGAGCATCCGTGCCCAGAAGGTGAAGATGGACGCAAAGCGTTACCGCCGTCAGAAGCGTGAAATGCTGAAACAGAAACGCGCAGGGCAGAAGCGCATTATGGATAACATCCGCCAGCGCCCGTATTACCAGCCCACCATCAAGCGCGGCCGCTGAGAACGAGGAGGGATGGCATGGTACGGGACGAAGAACTTTACCACTGGGGCATCAAGGGCATGAAGTGGGGCGTGCGCCGGTTCCAGAACCCGGACGGCAGCCTGACCCCGGCCGGTAAAAAGCGCTACAGCGCAGAGGGCGGCGAAGGGGAGGAAAAGCCCAATTACGCCCCGAAAGCCCCGAAGAAGAGCGCCAGCGACTATACCGATGACGAACTGCGCACCCAGATCAACCGGATGCAGATGGAAAAGCAGTACCGGGATCTTGCCGGGCAGACGAACGTGCGGGAGGACGACCCCAACAAGGAACTGAAGCTGCAGCGGGAGCGGCTGCAATTGCAGCGGGACGTGAAGAACCTGAAGAAGGAGATCAACAGCGGGCAGACCTTTGTGGGAAGTGTGCTGAGTGATGCAGGCAAGAAGGCTTTGACCACGATGGCCACCGGCGCAATGCTTTACATGGGCAGACAGACCGTGAAGACACTGTTCAATAACCCTGATCTGGCAAATGCGGTGGGCAAGGGCAGCCTTGACAAGGAAGAAAAGAAGAAGGACGACTGACAGCGGGAGGAAAAATCAAAATGGAAATGGATCTTGGTTCCCGGCTGAAGCATGCCTGGAACGCTTTTCTGAACCGGGACCCTCCCGGGAACTTTGGCGGGTATGCGGGCGGCTACAGCTACCGTCCTGACCGGGTGCGGCTGACGAGAGGCAACGAACGCACCTTTGTGACCAGCGTATACAACCGCATCTCCATGGACTGCAGCGCAATTACGATTCAGCACGTAAGGCTCGATGACAATGGCCGGTTTGATTCGGTCATCGATTCGGGCCTTAATACTTGTCTGAATCTGGAAGCAAACCTTGACCAGACGGGGCGGGGACTCGTGCAGGACATTGTGATGAGTATGCTGGACGAGGGCGTTGTGGCGGTGGTGCCGGTGGAGACCGACTATGACCCGAGCATGAGCAGCAGCTACCGCATTTACTCCATGCGGGTAGGAAAGGTGTTGGAGTGGTACCCGGAACACGTGCGGGTACGGCTTTACAACGACAAAACCGGCCAGAAAGAAGAACTGGTGCTGCCGAAGAAGACGGTGGCGCTGATCGAAAACCCATTTTACGCCATCATGAACGAGCCGAACAGCACGATGCAGCGCCTGATCCGAAAGCTGAGCCTGTTGGACGTGGTGGACGAGCAGGCGGGTGCCGGAAAGCTTGACCTGCTGATCCAGCTGCCCTACGTTGTGAAGAGCGAAGCGCGGCGGGAACAGGCCAACCGGCGCAGACGGGAGATAGAAGAACAGCTCCGTGACTCGAAATACGGAATTGCGTGGACAGACGGCACCGAGCGGGTGACGCAGTTGAACCGCAGCCTTGAAAACAACCTTCTGAAGCAGATCGAATACCTGACGAACATGTTTTACAGTCAGTTGGGTATTACCCTTGAGATCATGAATGGTACTGCAGACGAGGCGGCGATGACCAACTACTACAACCGCATTGTGGAGCCCATTGTAAGCGCGATCACAGACGAGATGAAACGGAAATTCCTGACAAGAACGGCACGCAGTCAGGGGCAGAGCATCCTGTTCTTCCGTGATCCGTTCAAGCTGGTGCCCATTGGCACGGTGGCTGAAATGGCGGACAAGTTTACCCGCAACGAGATCATGAGCTCCAACGAATTCCGGCAGGTGATCGGACTGAAGCCGAGCAAAGACCCGCGGGCGGACGAACTGAGCAATAAGAACCTGAACCAGAGCCCGGACGAGATACAGAACACCGCCATGGCTGGCGGAAAGGAAACGGTGGACCGGTTGCTGGCAAGGGAGAAAGGATAAAGGAAAAATCAAAATGGCGTTGAATTTTGACTACGATTTTTCCGGTTATGCGACCAAGGCGAACACGAAGTGCTACGATGGGCTGACCATTGCGCCGAACGCCTTTAAGGGCGACAACGGCAAGAAGGTACCTGTGGTGTGGAACCACAACCACTCCGGCCCGGAGTATGTGCTGGGGCACGCTTTGCTGCAGAACCGGAAGGACGGCGTATATGCATACGTCAAACTGAACGACACCCCAAGCGGCCAGACGGCACTGGAGGCGGTGCGCTGCGGCGACATTGATGCCATGTCCATTTTTGCGAACGGTCTGCAGAAGGCTGGGCAGACTGTGATGCACGGTGTGATCCGGGAGCTGAGCCTGGTATTGGCCGGGTGCAACCCCGGGGCACTGATCGACGAGATCGTGGCGCATGGCGCAGACAACGATGGTGAAGGCGGCGAGGCCTTTATCTATACCGATGGCGGTATCAGCCTGAAGCACGGGCTGGACCCCGACGACAACCCTTTGAACGAGGAGGATGACGATATGGCAAACGCAGGCGGTAAGACGCTGCAGGAAGTCGTGGATACCATGAACGACGAGCAGAAGGAAGCACTGTATGCTCTGGTTGGCATGGCACAGGACGGCGTGGATGATGAACTCGACGAGGACGATGAGGACTACGACGAGGACGACTATGATGACGATGAGGACTACGAAGACGAGGAGGACGACATGAAGCACAACGTTTTCGACAACGACCCCGAGCAGGGCGTGCTGCGCCACAGCATGGACGAGATCAATGCCGCCATTGCGGATGGCAAGAGCTGCGGCAGCATGAAGGACGCATTTATCGCCCACGGCATTGAGGACGTGGAGTGGCTGTTCCCCGAGGATCACCTGCTGGACACCCCGCCCCGCATCATTGACCGCGACCAGAGCTGGGTGAGCAAGGTGATGAGCGGCGTACACCACATCCCCTTCAGCCGCGTGAAGAGCATGGCTGCCGACCTGACCGAAGAGGATGCCCGCGCCAAGGGTTACATCAAGGGTAACTTCAAGAAGGAGCAGGTGTTCAGCCTGCTGAAGCGCTCCACTACCCCCACCACCGTTTACAAGAAGCAGAAGATGGACCGCGACGACGTAGCGGACATTACCGGCTTTGACGTGATCGCATGGCTGAAGCAGGAGATGCGCGTGAAGCTGAACGAGGAGCTGGCTCGCGCTTACCTGATCGGTGACGGCCGCCTTTCCTCCAGCGATGACAAGATCAACGAGGGCAACATCCGTCCCATTTACAACGATGACGACCTGTTTACCATCAAGGTGCAGGTGGAGACCACTGCCGGTGACGACACTGCCACGAAGCTGGACAAGATGATGACCGCTGTGCTGAAGGCCCGTAAGAACTACAAGGGCGCAGGTAACCCGACCTTCTACACCACCGAGGATACCCTGACTGACCTGCTGCTGCTCAAGGACAAGATCGGCCACCGCCTGTACAAGAACGAGGCCGAGGTGGCACAGGCGCTGCGCGTGAAGGAGATCGTGACCGTGCCGCAGATGGAAGGCATGAAGGGCAAGCTGGGCGGCGAGTTCGTTGGTCTGATCGTGAACCTGGCTGACTACACTGTTGGCGCAGACAAGGGCGGTGCTGTGAACATGTTCGATGATTTCGACATCGACTACAACCAGCAGAAGTACCTGATCGAGACCCGCTGCTCCGGTGCCATGACCACCCCGTTCGGCGCAATGGCCATTGAGTACAAGGTTGCCTGATAAGGAGGAGATGCAAAATGCTGCACAAGTTTTATGAGCAGGGCAAGGACCTGCACGTTGCAAACTACATGGCCTACGGCAAGACCGCAGACCACAAGCTGTACGCTGATGCAGCGTTCAAGAAGACCGTGACCGAGGCTGAAATCAAGGATGCGTTCCAGAAGGGCCGCCTGATTATCATTGAGGGCGCAAACTACCTGCTGCCCGTTGCCTTTGGCACCACCGGCGTTGTGACCGTGACCGCAGGCGAGACTGTGAAGACCCAGGCGTGGACCGCCAGCGACCCGGCATGAAGGGCAGACGCTGCGCTGGACGCATTCATCCTGGATGAAGATGTGCTGGCGTGAGCGCCCAAAAATCAAAATGGAGTGAAAGCGCTATGAGCAAGTGGTTTGGAAAGCTGGGTTTCGTGGAAACTCAGGAGACAGAGCCGAGCGTTTACTCGGAAGTCGTAACAGAGCGTGACTGTTACGGCGACCTTATGCGGAACACGCGCAGGCTACAGTCCGGCGACAAGGTGAACGATGATATAAACCTTGCGAACACGTTAAGCGTCATCGCAGACCCATATGTTCAGGAGCACTTTTGCGATATCCGGTACGCAACGCTTTACGGCGGAAAGTGGAAGGTGACAGACGTGAGCGTGGAGTATCCGCGACTTGTTCTGACGCTGGGAGGGTTATGGCATGGCAACTGAACTGAGCGAAAGACGCTCCGGGCTGGATGCTTTTTTGCGCAGCATTGTGAAACAGCGGTGCGGCAGTGAAAACGTGTACTACCAGCCGCCTGCAAACCTGCGGATGAAATACCCTTGTATCTGCTACAAGCTGGAAAAGATCCGCAGCCCGAAGGCTGACGACCGCGTATACCGACAGACCTTCCATTATTCTGTGACGGTGATCGATACGAAACCGGACAGTGAAATGACTGCGGCCATGAGTATGCTGGAACGAGCTGCCCATGACCGCAATTTTGTTTCCGACAACTTATACCATGACGTATTCAGCGTATGGTACTGACACCTTTATGAAGGAGGATGAAACTTATGGCAAGACTGGTATGGGATGCAGACGGTGCCCGCAAGTTTACGATGGGCGTTTCCAACGGCGTGCTTTACCCGAAGAATGGCGAGAGCGGCAAGTACGGCACTGGTGTGGCATGGAACGGCCTGACTGGTGTGACCGAGAGCCCCAGCGGCGCAGAGCCTACTGACCTGTGGGCCGATAACGGCAAATACGCCCGCCTGATCTCCGGCGAGGACTACGGCTTTACCGTAGAGGCCTACTACTACCCTGATGAGTGGAAGCAGTGCGACGGCTCTGCCGAGGTGGTGAATGGCGTGACCCTTGGCCAGCAGAAGCGTATTCCCTTTGGCTTCAGCTGGCAGACCAAGATCGGCAACGACCAGGACCCTGATGCGGGCTACGTGATCCACGTTGTGTGGAACGCCACCGCACAGCCCAGCGAGCGCAGCCACGAGACTGTGAACGACAGCCCGGATGCAATGACCTTCAGCTGGGAGTGCGGCACTGTGCCCACCAATGTGACCGGCTACAAGCCCTCGGCCGTGATGGAGATCGACAGCACTGCTGTGAGCGCAGAGACGATGAATAAGGTGGAGGCAAAACTGTACGGCGACGACAGCACCGGCACCCCCACGCTGCCCACCCCGGACGAGCTCATTGCCCTGCTGAAGGCGGGCTAAGCGATAAATTCAAAATAAAAAGGAGAGATCTATTATGCTGAAGAAAACTGTTACCTACACCGACTACAATGGCGTGGAGCGCACCGAGGACTTTTACTTCAACCTGACCCGCAGTGAGCTGATGGAGATGCATCTGACCACCGAAGGCGGCATGGACGAGAAGATCAACAGCATCATCAAGGCCAAGAGCCAGCCGGAACTGGAGAAGCTGTTCAAGGAGATCCTGCTGAAGAGCTACGGCAAGAAGAGCCCGGACGGCCGCCTGTTCATGAAGAACGACGAGATCCGCGCCGAGTTTGAGGCAAGCCCGGTGTACGATGAACTGTACATGAAGCTGTTTACCGATGAGAACGCCGCCGCAGACTTTGTGAACGGCGTGATCCCGCAGGTGCAGCCCAAGGCAAACCCCGCCATGCAGATGGCAGCAACCGCGAACGCAGCCCCCGCACTGACACTGGGCTGATGATCAAGGGAGTTTACTCCCTTAGCGTCAATAGTCCGCCCCATCAAATAAAGATGCGGCGGTGATAGAACGCTGCTCCCAACCAGAGGGAGCTTTTTAAAGAAAGGCTATCCGCGTAAAAAACGGGTAGCCTTTTATTTTTCGTTACAAGACGAACACATTTGAAACATACAGGGAGGGCAGAAGAATGCTGGAGATCATAGTGCCGGGCAGAGAGGACTGGGATGAGCGGACAAACGAGTTTGTATACGAAAAGCCGACCCTGCTGCGGTTGGAGCACAGCCTGCTCTCCCTGTCCAAATGGGAAAGCAAATGGCACAAGCCATGGCTGGACACGAGAAAGCCGAAAACACGGGAGGAAATGCTGGATTACATCCGGTGCATGACCGTGACCCAAGGAGTAGACCCGAAGGTATACGCCCGGCTGACACGGCAGAACATGGCTGACATTAAAACATATATGGAAGACCCGATGTCCGCGACCTGGTTCAACGACAAAAATAAGAGCCACGGACGCGGACGAGTGCAGACCGCAGAGCTGTTCTACTGCGCAATGGCGAGCTACGGCATCCCGTTCAGCTGCGAAAAATGGCATTTGAACCGGCTTTTGACCCTTTTGCGGGTATGCGGCGAGGAAAACAGCCCGAAGCAGAAGATGACCAAGCGGGAAGAGATGATGCAGCGGGATGCTCTGAACAATGCCCGCAGAGCAAAGTACCATACGAAGGGGTGAGCAGCATGAGCCGGGTGATCAGCTTTGCGCAGCACGGAGACTTTAAGAAAAGCCTGACCTTTATGACCAGAGTGCGCAGCCGGAACGTGCGCGGCATTCTGGAAAAATACGGGCAGAGGGGCGTAGAGGCACTGGCGATCGCGACCCCGAAGGCAACGGGAAAGACGGCGGCAAGCTGGAGCTATGAAATCAAAATGGATGATAATGGGGCAATGCTATGCTGGAAAAACGCCAACATCGTGGACGGTGTGCCCATTGCGGTGATCCTGCAATACGGGCACGGCACCCGGAACGGCGGTTACGTGCAGGGAACGGACTACATAAACCCGGTGATGAAGCCGCTGTTTGATGAAATTGCCGCAGAACTGTGGAGGGAGGTAAGAAAGGCATGAGCCAGGAAGTAGACCAGCGTGTTGTAGAGATGCGGTTTGACAACGCGAAGTTTGAAAAGAATGTCCAGCAGAGCATCAACAGCCTGAATGCGCTGAACGAGAGCCTGAAATTTGAGGGCGCGGAAAAGGGCTTTGCCGAGGTGGAGAAAGCTAGCGAAAAGGTGGACTTTGACCGGATGACGACCGCACTGGAAACGCTGACGGGAAAGTTTTCGGCGCTGGAAGTGATCGGCATGACGGCGCTGGTGAAGATCACGGACAAGGCCATTGATGCAGGCGCAAAGCTTACAAAGAGTCTTTCCATCGATCAGGTGATGAGCGGCTGGAACAAGTATGCCCAGAAGACCGCCAGCGTGCAGACCATCATGAATGCGACGGGCAAGAGCATTACCAAGGTGAACGGCTACCTTAGTAAGCTGATGTGGTTCTCCGACGAGACCAGCTACAGCTTTACGGACATGGTGCAATCACTTGGACAGCTGACGGCGTCAGGCGGTGACATTGAGAAAGTTATCCCGATGATCATGGGCATGGCAAACGCCACAGCCTATGCGGGCAAGGGTGCAAGTGAATTTTCCCGTATAATCTACAACCTGAATCAGAGTTACAGTCAGGGCTATCTGAGCCTGATGGACTGGAAATCAGTAGAACTTGCTGGCGTAGCGACCGCTGAGCTGAAAAAGCAGATCATCAGCACCGGCATTGAACTTGGAAAGATCAAAGACGGCGATGTGACGGTTGGCACATTCAGCTCGACACTTTCGTCAAAATGGGCTGATAAAGAGGTAATGGAGACCGCCTTCGGCAAGTTTGCCGAGTTCAGCGAAGCTGTAAAAAAGATGGTGGACGCGAACCCCGGAATGCTGGCATCACAGGCCATTGAAGCGCTTGCCGACCAGTACGATGAAGTGACCGTAAAGGCCTTTAAAGCCGCGCAGGAGGCCAAGAGTTTCAGCGAGGTCATTGACGCTACCAAGGACGCTGTAAGCTCTGGCTGGATGCAGACCTTTGATATTCTGTTCGGCAATTACGAGGAGGCAAAGACCTTCTGGAGTGACCTGGCAGAGCAGTTCTGGGATATTTTTGCAGGCGGCATGGGCGGACGCAACAGCTGGCTGAAGAAGGCCTTTAATGGCGGCATGGACCAGCTTTTGGACGATACAGCACTGGGAGACGTGGGCGATGCATTCACAAACCAGCTGCGGCGCAGCCTGATCGCCAGCGGCAAGCTGACAGAGCAACAGATCGAGGACGCAGGCAGCTTTCAGAAGGCGCTGGAGAATGCGGGAGTGACCGCAGATGATCTGTATGAGCGGGTGCAGCTCAGTCTTGCAGGATACGAAGAGATTGCGAAGAAGAGCGACAAAGAACTGGCCGCAGAGGGCGTGAGCCGGGAGACCCTGAATAAGACGATCAACGCCTACCGGAAAATGGCCGAGGCAATTCAAAATGGCGAAGTGAGCCTTGACATCTATGCCACCAAGATGGGGAAAATGAGCGGACGGGAGCACTTTTTCAACGGCATCCTGAACATCCTGAAGGGCATCAACAGCGTGCTGGGGCCCATCCGGGACGGATTTGACGAAGTGTTCCACACGGACGGCGGCCCGCTGTACAGTTTGCTGGAGGGGTTTGACAACCTGACAAGCAAACTAGTGCTGAACGAGGGCGTTACGGATAAACTTACAAAGCTGTTCAAAGGGCTGTTCAGTGTGCTTAGCGTGGGCGGAAAGGCCATCCGGGTGACGGGGCGCATTGCCCTTGCAGTGATCGGCAAGCTGATGAATGCACTGGAGCCGCTGGGCGACCTGCTTTTGCGGGCAGGGGCAGCCTTTGGCGATATTTTTACCACCCTGAATGAAAGCCTTGACAATGCCGAGAGCATCGATGATGTGATCAATGCACTGGCGGTGGCTTTTGGTAAGCTGTTGCAGCCGGTGAAGGATATTTTCGGGCTTCTGCAGACGCTGATCCATGGCGGTACGGTGGAAGAGGCAAAGGGGCAGTTCAAGACCTTTGGCGGCATTGTAAACGCTGTGAGCGCCGTATTCCAGAACTTTGGGCTGAAGGGCGTCAGCATCAGCGGAGCGCTGGGCAGCGCGGTGAAGCTGCTGGGCGGCATATTCTTTGCGGCATTTGACGGCGTTGGGACGCTGATCGGCAAGACATTCGGCGCATTTGAGGATGCGGGCAAGAATGTCGGCGACTTCAAGGACAAGCACCTTGAGACGCTGGAGCAGGTACGGGATACCGTGGTGAGCCTGCCGGAGAAAGCGGGCGCTGCCATGCTGTGGTTTGCAGGAAGCGTGCAGACGGCGTTTTATAATGTTGCGGATGCCAGCAAGACGGCACTGACAGCGGTACAGGCGTTTTTCCATCTGGAGGACGGCATTGATCTGTACCGGCTGTTCTCCATTATTGCTGTTGGCGCGCTTGCTGCAGCCATCTACGGTGCAACAGTGCTGCTGAAAAAAGCGAGCGACAACCTGAAGAAGACCCTTGCAAACCCGATCTCGGACTTTTTTAACAGCCTGACATCGGCTGTAAATACTTGGACCAAGGCACATACGACAAACAATCTTGCCACAGCGGCAAAAGCCATTGCTACGGCAGTAGCGCTGATCAGCGGAAGCATCTATCTACTGAGCCGGATAGACGACCCGGACAAGGTGGTACAGGCGCTATTCAGCGCGATGGCGGTATTGTTCGGCTTTATCGTTGCGTTGAAGGCACTGTCCGCTACGGACCTGACCGGACTGAACACGGCAAAGCTGGTAGGAACCATTACGGCTGTGAGCCTTGGCATGACAGTGCTCAGCGCGGCGATGATCAAAATGGGCAGTATGGATGCCGATCAAGTAAAGAACGGAACAGAGGCCATTGGGCATGTGGCGGCGGTACTGACCGGCATGGTGGGACTGCTGAGCCTGTTTAATAACCGCCTTGGCAGCATGAAGGGCGCAGGCAGCTTTATTGCTGCAGCTGCCGCGATCGACGCAATTACACTGGTGCTGATCCCGCTGGCGAAGGCCAAGAAGAACGGACTGGATATTGACGGCGCGGTAGAAGCGATTAACGGCGTAGCAATCGCAATCAGTATTTTACTGGTGGCATCCGGATTTGCAAAGAAACTGGCCGGGAAGGCGAAGGTGAGCACGCTGGATAAGATTGCCCAATATCTTGTGAAGCTTGGCGGACTGCTGATTGCCCTGAACGCACTTGGAGCGACCTTTTTAATGGCGGCAGGAGCTGTGGCAATACTGGCATCCACCGGGGAGAACCTGAAGAAGGGACTGACTGGTGCAGTTGTAATAACAGGACTGTTGGCTGGTGTTATGGCTGGGCTGGCCGTGCTTTCCAAGACGAAGGTGAACCCGCTGCGGATGAAGAAGATGGCAGCAAGCATGGTAATCGCGAGCGCATCGCTTGTGATACTGGCGGAAGCGGTAAAACGCATGAGCGATGCCATGGGCTCGGATAAGAGCGGCGCGGGCTTTGCGGGCGTGGCCATAGGGTTGGCGCTGATGGCCGGTGCGATCTATATTCTGGGCAAGAATGCCATGGAGAGCATGGGCGCAGCTGCGGCATTGGCGGCGATGGGCTTCGCGCTGGTGGAGATGGCATACGCGATTAAAATACTGGCGGACACAGACCCCACGTTTATTATGAACGCGCTGCTGGGACTTGCCGGGGCAATGTCTATTCTTGTTGTTGGCTGTGCCGGGCTGAGCATGGTTACCGCAAATATCACTGGGCTTGCCGCTTCCTGCCTGATGCTGGCGGGAGCGCTGTATCTGCTGACACCGGCTTTTAAGGGGCTGGCAAGCCTGACACTGGATCAGGCAATCGCAGGTATCTGGGCAATGGCAGGCGTGATGATCGCATTGGGCATCGTTGGCGCAAACCCACCGATCGCCATAGGGCTGAAGGTACTTGGCAATGCCTTTAAAGACTTTGCAGGGGCACTGATGAAGTTCTCTATTGCGGCACTCATGCTGGGTGTAATTGGCTTGCTTTCCGGGCCGATCTGTAAGGCAATCATTGGCGCAGGTGACGACATTGCGGATGCACTGGATATTATTGTAAAAACGATTTGCAACACGATCATCAATAATAGAGAGGTTCTTGCCGAAGCTGCTGCAAGCCTTGTTATCATTGTGATTGATACGGTATTCGAGGTTCTGAACTGGGGTTGGGAAAAGCTGAAAGCGTGGATTGGCGAAAAGGGCAGCGAAGTAAGCAAAATGTGGAATCCTTTTGATCTTTCCAGTTGGGTGGACACCTTTACGAACAAAGAACGTTTGTTCGGCGGACTACTTAACGGCATTACAGACCCATTCCTTTTGCCGTTCGACACGAGTCTTGATAAATTGGGTAACAAGCTAGAGGACAAGATCAATCCTGCAAAGATCGTGGATGACGCTGCAAAGACGGCTGTGAATAGCGAAAACGCCGCTAACGCTACCGGGGTTTCGGCCACGAACATGGAAAAGAGTGCAACGGCAATGGCGGCGAGCGCCAAGAACAGCGAGAAGCTGGCCGATGGCATGATCCAGGTGGCGGACGACACAGGCAGAGTACACACCATGACAGTGGAGCAGGCCAAGGCACTGATGGATGGAAAGACTGCCACGGAGCAGACTGCAGGGGCTGTGACTGACCTTGGCGGTGCTGCAGCGCAGACGACCGGAAAGCTGAGCGGTACGGCGGCAGTTATGCAAGCCTGTGCGGCAACGGGAGCAGCAAGCACCGAGGTGCTGGACGAAGCCGGAAATGCGATAGAAGGAAAAGAAGAGCAGCTGACAGATGATACTGACACAGCTGTTCAAAATACCATGGATAAAGCGCAGGAAACGGCGGAAGCGGGAGGCGATGCAGCGGGCGAAGGCTTTGGATCACATTTTCTGAAAGCTGTCAGTAATGCGCTTAGCGGCTTTCTTTCAAAGCTTGGTATTGATACAAGCGGAATCACTTCCGTAGCAGGTGGTACGGCAAATAAGCTGTCCGGGGTTGTGACAGTTGACGATATGCTGACGCACCCTGACAAGAAGAAAGCGACTGCGCCGACCACCAAGAATGACAAGACGGACAGCAATGATAAAGGCGTGCTGGGCTGGGTTGGAGATAAGGTACAGGAGAAAAAAGAAGAACTGAATAATCTGATGGCCGACATTGCCAATGCAGTACCCGATCCGACAACAGCCCCGACTGGAAGCGGAAAAGGCAGATCCTCCGGCAGTGCAGGCAGATCCTCCGGCAGCAAAAAGACCCTTGCGGAGCAGATCGAGGAGGCATACAAGATCCGGCTGGAGGCCAACAAGACCTTACAGAGCACCATCGACCAGGAATACGAACTGTGGCAGGCCGAAAACCAGTACAGCGCCAGTGAGGATGATCTGATGGCCAAGAAGGCTGCCCACGCGGCGGACGCCATTAAAGCGCAGACTGAGCGGGTGAGCATTGCACAGGCAAAGTACGATGCGCTGTATTCAAAATGGGGCGCAGAGAAGGCCGAGACGAAGACTGCCTACAATGAGCTGCTGGAAGAAAAGACCAGCCTTGCGGAACTGAAGGCCAAGCAGTATACTGACCTGTTTGAGGAAGTGGCGAAGCGGTATGACACAAACCTCGATACGCTGGAGAAGCAGTATAACCTGTGGAGTACAGACAACGATCGTACCGCTACGAAGCGGGATAAGATCCTGAAGGAGCGGGAGTACCAGACTGAGGAGCTTGCTATCCGGGAAAAGAAGGAAGCCAATGCTAAGGAGCAGTACGAAAAGCTGGGCGAGTTGTACGGAGAAGCCGACCTGCGCACCATTGAGGCTTACAACGAATGGCTGGATGCACAGACCGAGAGCCTTGAACTGCGCAACAGCATTGCGGAGAAACAGTATGAGCTGATCGAGGCAGACATCGAGGCCATAGAGAACGCGCAGAATCTTGCGGTGAGCCAGATGGAACTGCTGCAAAAGGTTTACAACGACGGCGACCTGAGCAGCAGAGCAGACGATTACAAGAGCGCCGTAGAGACTTACGGCAAGGACAGCAAGGAAGCCCGGGCTGCGCAGTATCAGGGCACAGTGAGCGGTATTCTGGCAGCGGTGAGTGCCGTGAAGAGCATGAACGCCCAGATGGAGCAGACCTTACAGTATAAGCAGCTGCTGGAACAGGCAGAAGCTGCCGGAGACAAGGAACGTATCCAGAGTTACAACGAGCAGCTGCTGAACTCTCAGACGGCATTCCTTGGCTTTGCGGAGAACCTTGCAGAGGCCTTTAACCTGAAGGATACCGGCAAGCGCGCGATGCTGAAAGCTGCCAACGTGATCCAGAAGAACTGGAAGCCGATCAAGGAAGGCTTTAATACCGCCATGGACAAGGCCTTTGCTAACAACCCCGAGCTGAAGAACAAGCTGACGGATGCCTTTAAGACTGCCTTCAGCGAGACCGGCGTGGAGGTGGGAACGGAGTTTGTTTCTACCATCGTAGCCATGATGCAGGGCGACTGGGCGAACGCACTGGCCAGCGGTGTAAGCTTTATGATCGATTTCCTGCAGACGGGTATGGGCGAGCAGCTGATGAACGAGGTATTGCCAAAGATCACAGAACTGTTCAGCAATGTGGGCAAGGCAGCAAAGGGAGCACAGATCGGTCAGGCTATGGGCGAAATGGGCGGCGAAATGGCGATGGTTGCAGAAGAAGGCGGCGGACTGATCGCTGTACTGCAGGCGGTTGCGGGTGGTATTGGCGAAATCGGTACGGCTGTTGCAGCATTTGTTGCGGAGTTCTGGCCGTATATTCTGGTAGCGGTGGCGATCATTGCTGTGCTGGCGGGCATTGCGGCACTGTTCAACAAAAAGAACAAGGACGCAGCTGAAGCCGGTAAGGACTACGACAAGAATTTCTCGGAGGGGATCACGGACGGAAAAGACACCGTGAAGGAGGCCATCCGGGACATGACCGATGATGCCACCGACACCATGGCAAGCGCAATCTTTGATCTGCACAAGACGGCAGACGATGCATTCGACCTGACGCCCAGCATTACGCCGATCGTTGATCTGAGTGACATGGAAAGTAGTGCACAGGCCATGGACGAGGTGTTTGGCACCTATGACATGACCGGGGACATGAGCCGGAAGCTGGCGGCACAGGTGGACGCGCAGACCGAAATTCAAAATGGAGCGAAAGAGCGCAGCGGCACAGAACTGCTGAACGCGGTGAATGCACTGGGCGACCGGATGGACAGCGTAGGCGAAAGCATTCGCGGCATGAAGATGGTGGTGGACGGCAACAAGGCCATTGGCTACATCGACACAAAACTGGGTGAACGCTCCGCACGAAGAATGAGGTGATGGTATGAAGCAAAGCATGGCAAAGGCGGCAGAGGGTACCATCGTCTGGCGCTGGGAAAATTATACAAAGGTAGAGTATGTTGTGGCCATGCACAACTACGCCGCAAATCAAAATGGCTCAGGCTACACCCTGCTGGTGCGGCTTGAGCCCATGGCAGAGACCAGAGCATGGGACAGCTCTACGAATTCGCCCTACACGACATGGGACGGATGCAGCCTGCGGAAATGGCTGAATGAGGAGTACCCGGATATTCTGGAACCTGCAGAAAAAGCATTGGCGGCAAAGATCACTCTGCCAAACGAGAACACATCCGACTGCTATTTCGTGTTGAATACTGGAGAAGTTCTTGATAAAGAAGGGCTGGAAGTACTGCCCGGCAACGTTATAAAGCTGCTGCGGGAGAAAAACGGCGAACGCTATAGCTGGGGACGAAATTCTACAAACGGCGGTGAATACGTAGACGGTGCGGGAGAAAAATATGAATGCCGAAGGGGATACTACTGGTATGAGAGCAGAAAAACCGGCCTCCAGTATAGTAGTACGGAATGCTATTACTCAAAATATGTACAGCCCTGTTTTGCGGTAAAAGCGGATGTGACTGTGATCCTTGAGGACGGGATGCTGGAGACGGCCATACCGCCGGAGATCGAAAGTGACTGGTTTGGCAGCGAGGTGCTGCTGACAAAGCGCGGTGCTTTTGCAGTGCCCTACCGGGTGAAGAATGCAAGCCGGGAACCCGTAACCGTTGTAACGCGGCTGAACGGAGAGTATCTGGGCTGGGGAAGCCCGGGTTACGGAGAGCTGTGCTGGGCAACGGTGGACAAGAAACATTTTGATGCTTTGCAAGAGGCACAGGACCATGTGCTGACCGTTATAGCAAGCAGTAGCGGAATGGTGAACGAGCAAAGCGTCAAGTTCCGCAAGAGCACGAACCTGGGCTATGTGCTGTACATGGGAAAGATCACAGGCACGGACGACGGCGAAAGCTATTACTGGAGCGAACGGAACCTGCTGCACAACAGCCACGACCCGGACGCACCCATTGTATTGGACCCAGAACTGACGCTGGAGAAGAATGACTTCGGCTCGCTGAGCTTTACGCTGCCTGCGGATAACCCCTGTCATAGTCTGATCGGGCCGAAGAAGACTGTGGTGAGCGTGGAAGAGGACGGAACAGAGATATTCTGCGGATATGTAAAGGAACTGACGCCGGGCTTTGATCTGAGTATCGAGGTGTACTGTGAAGGCGAACTTGGATATTTACAGGACAGAGATGTTACGGTGGAGGAAAAAGCCTACACGGCAGAAGAACTTGCAAAGCTGGCGATGGAGACACCGGAGGACTTTAAAAAAGAAGGAAAGACCTTTTTGCCCGGAACGATCACGGTGGAACGACCGGAGAGTGAGAAGGATAAGAAGTTCTCCAAGGATATCCAGAGCGCATGGGATGTGCTGAACGGAGGCCTTGTGGGCAACTACGGCGGATATCTGCGGCTGCGCAAAGAAATCAAAATGGAAGGGGGCAAACGCATTTATACCAGATATCTGGACTATATGCGGGAGATCCCCGACCGGACGGGACAGACCATAGAGTTTGGCGTGAACATGCTGGACCTTTCCTACTACCTGAAGGTGAACACGATCGTGAACTCCGTGAAGGTGTTGGGATACGAGACCAGCGGCTTCTGGATATTCAGCAGCACAAAGGCGCTGGAGGTGGAGGAGCGCAACGAGGAGTCCATTGCTGCCTACGGGATTGTACAGCGTACCATAACCGTGGACGGGACAAGCTCCAATGAAGCATCCCTGCGCAAAGTGGCGAAGGAAAAGCTGGCTGAATACAAATCTGGCCTGTCCAGCGGCATCACCATAGAGGCCGCAGACCTTGCGGACACCGGTGTGAACGTGGACAGACTGGAGTTTTTGAAGAACACACACGTGGTCTCAAAGCCGCACGGGCTGGATGACTGGGTGCTGTGTACAAAGCTGACCATCCCGCTGGATGCGCCAGACGAGAAGAGCTTTACCTTTGGTGACAGCACGGATGCGCTTTCTACGATGCAGGCAAACAATTACGGAACCGCAGGCAAGGCATGGAACGCCATCCAGACCACGATCCGGTACGTGAAGAGCGGAGGATAAGTATGTACCATTCGATCATCATCCGCGTAGACGGAAAATACATCAACACATGGTTAGACTGGCATCTGATCCCATCCAGTCGGCCGGTGATCGCGGCGGCGATGGAACGCACGAAGTTTGTGACCGTAGGAGGCCGCAGCGGCGTGCTGGACTACAGCCAGACCCTTTCCGGCAGACCGGTCTTTGACGACCGCACCGGAAGCATCGAGTTCTATGTGGAAAACGACTACTGGGACTGGGAAACAGCGTATGTGACCATCTGCGAGACCTTACAGGGAAAAAGGGTGCAGCTTGCGCTGGAGGATAACCCTGCACATTACTATGAGGGTCTATTATATGTAGACAAGTGGACCAGCGACAAGGGACACTCGAAGATCAACCTGAAATATGATCTGCCCCCGACAATGCTTCCCCTGCCGCTGGAATACATACGATTTGCAGACTGCCCGGACGAAATGACCCAGGGCATGGAAGCGGACATCCGGTTGGAAGCGAAACCGGCCAACACCTTTTACCGGCAGGTGAACATTGTTACGAGACCGGAAGGGATCGTGGAGGTGACAGCGGATGGCCTTGTGCGGGGAATTAAAAATGGAACTGTGGTGATCCGGGCAGAATGCGGCCCCCTGACCGCTGAAAAAACGATTGTGGTGCGCAGAGACAGGGGGTTCTGGGATATTTCGGCGGATTTTGCAGGATGCTCGGTTACGAACCGCTATAACAAAATTCAAAATGGAGCGCGGTACATGAATATCCTGACTGCGCCGGATGGGCTTGATCTGGAGGATATTTCGGTCAGTACATCCGGGGAACAGCCGGTGGTGACCATCAGCGCAGACAGACACACGGCATCCATCCTGTGCGAAAACGTTAGCGGGGATATTTCAATCACGGTGACGACGGCGGCAACGCCTCATTACGAGGTGAGCTGGA
>AVOA01002642.1_pt1 | contig 17513 bp, 26 predicted proteins | sample 80171 | NCBI WGS metagenome assembly AVOA01 (sample SAMN02954237, study PRJNA213161) | gut metagenome | biome: terrestrial; feature: piglet; material: feces; isolation source: piglet diarrheic feces | host: Sus scrofa | place: China
GAGACGGAGGAAGCGGAGGTGGCAGCGGAACTTATTCTGGTCCAGGAGGAAATGGGAGTTATGGAGGTGGTGGCGGTGCAACATCAATAGGAAGAAATAATGATAAAAATGGCGGAAACGGCGGAACTTATGGTGGTGGTGGCGGCGGAGCTGGACATGGCAATGGCGGAACCGGAGGAACTTATGGCGGAGATGGAGGAACGTCAAGTTCTGGTTCTTCTGGCACAGTTGTTGACAATGTGAACAATTCATTTTCTCAATGGTTTTTGATGTTGCAAACGGAAACTACTGGAACGGCTAATGGGGGGAATCGTAGTGGTTCGGGATCTGGTGGCGGTGGTGGATATGGAGGAAATGGTGGCGTTGGAAAGTCAACTAATTCGAGCGCTGGAACTGTGTACATTGGCGGTGGTGGTGGTGGATATGGTTGTGACGGAGGTAATGGAAATTATGAGAGAGGAGGAAGTGTTTTTGGCGGTGGCGGTGGCGGAGGGTGGGGTTGCCCAGGGAAAGACGGACATCTTACTTCTGGCACTTTTGGCGGCGGCGGAGGCGGCGGTTGTCTAAATTACGGAGCAAGCGGCGGCGGTGGAGAAGGAGATAGCGGAGATGGAGAATCCGGCGTAGCCATCCTATTTTACAAATCGTCTGGGGGGTAATGTTATGCCTATTGTAAACGACAATTATGTTTCGCCAACATGGCAGAATAACGGTCCACCCGCCTTAGATCAAGGTGAAATGCAGGATATTAGTGATACTTTAGAAAGAAACGGGATTTCGATTCAATCACTTAAAGAACTAACCGCAACGTGGAAATACACGGTTTATACTTCTTCTCAAACTGTGACGATGCCGAGTGATGCTTTGGGACCGGCGCATATTATTTTATTTGGCGGAGGTGGAGGTGGGAAAAGAGGCTATACCTCAAGTTATGGTATGGGAGGCGGCGGCGGCGGTGGTCACATGACAGAGGCGGATGTAACGATTACGCCGGGGCAAACCGCTTCGCTTGTGATAGGCGCAGGGGGGACAGCGGGGAGTGGAACTGGAAGCGGAGGAAACGGAGGAACCACATCTTTTATGGGATATTCTGCCGCAGGTGGAAGTGGAGGCGGTGCAGGCGCAGGGGGAGACGGAGGAACAGGTGGGTGTCCTGGAGGCAACGGAAGTTACGGAGGCGGAGGATCGATCGGCGGAAACGGAGGGACTTATGGCGGGGGTGGTGGGAATAGTACAAACTCAACCGTTGGAACAGGCGGTACTTATGGAGGAGATGGTGGCGCAGGAACTGACGGAAGCAATGGAACTGCCGTAGATGGAATTACAAATAAATTTTCTGAATACTTTCTTTTGGCGGCTCAAAGCTATTCTACTTCTGGAAATGGCGGTTCATCTGCTGGTCCAAGTTATAGCAAAGCAGGGGGAGGTGGTGGCGGATATGGAGGCAATGGAGGGAATGCGGGAGAATTTTCCCCTGGCGGTGGAGGCGGATATGGAGCAGATGGTGGGTCAAATGGCGGAGGCGGGGGCGGTTGGGGTTGCCCTGGAAAAGACGGCGTAAGCAATTCAGAAAGTGGCGGCGGCGGCGGTTGTTTGTCATACGGAGCAAGTGGCGGAAATGGAACTGTTTATACACAAAACGCCGAGCCAGGAGAATCCGGCGTAGCTATTTTATTTTATAGGTCTACGGAGGAATTTTAATATGCAGTACGAAATTTTCAGCGGGGAAACTTTGGTCAATACGATTGAAGCAGACGAGGTTTTTTGCCAAGTTTATTGTTCGGAAAATGGTTATACTTATCGTTTGCGAGAGGTTCAAAACCAAAAGCCGCTTACCGACATTCAAAAGGCAGAACAAGAAATTACATATCTGCATCAAGAGCAAATCGAGATGGGACAAGAGATCACGGAACTGCAATTAAACCAACTGGAAGGAGGGGCGACAGCCAATGCTTGATACGATTCAAACCCGGTACAACAAAGGCTACATTACGGACGACCAACTGGACCGTTATGTTGCGCTGAATGTTATCACGCAAGAGGAAGCAAACGCGATTAAGGGGGACCCGGTTACGCCGCCTGTAACTGAGGATGCCATTGCGAAATCTGAACTGGATGCCGCTTATGAGGAAGGGGTGAATTCTTATGTCTGATAATCAACTGTATCTGGACGCTATGAAAGAAAAGGGGTTGGCAGATGCCACAGATTTACAAAATCGTTCTTCTACAATGGATGGAACGGCTCTGTATGCAGAGGAAGAAAAAATTCCTGCTTTTTCTGAGGCTGTAAAGGTGAAGAACATGCTGCAAAGAAAGGCTGGGCAGACAGATGGGTTTGTGTGCCGGTCTACTGCGGGGCGCGTTGTGCGGCTGATTCAAAATTACGACTCTGATACCTATACCCAGGAGCCGGAAGAACTGGATGCGCAGTGGCGTTTTGTGTGGTCCACAGATCCACAAAAGGCACTTCCTTTTGTGGCTATGTCTACCAGCCCTTACAATGTAGGAGATTGTTGTACTGAAAACGGGCATGTCTATCAATCTACCCTTGCAAACAATGTTTGGGCACCGTCCGCTTATCCGCAGGGATGGACAGACCTTGGAACTATTGAAGAGGTCAATTCCGCTGTTTGATTGCAGTGAAAGGAGGTGTCGTTTGCCGTGAGCAACAGTAAGCTTGTTGTTTATACGAAACTTTCCCCATATTGCACGAAGCCAAGAAACTCCACGATTAAAGGCATTTCCATTCACACGATGGCCGGACCCGGAAGTGTGGAAGGGTGCGGACAGGTGTTTCAGGCCTCGCAAGCATCTTCCCATTATGGAATTGGACCAGATGGGCGCATTGGACAATATGTGCTGGAGGAAAACCGTGCGTGGTGCTGTAGCCACTCTGTAGACCATTCTGTGGTCACCATTGAGATCTCTAGTATCCAGGCATACCAAGAGCCTTACGAGTGTACAGAGGCCGCGTATCGCGCTCTCATAGACCTTTGCGTGGATATCTGTCAGCGCAACAAGATTTCCAAACTGATATGGAAAGAGGGAAAGCAGTATTGTCCAGCTTTTACCGGGAACTGGTCTGTGTGCAACATGGTTCCTCATCGGTATACCACGGACAAGGGAAAGAGCTGCCCAGGGAATTATCTGTTTGGAAAGTATGGAGAGATTGCGGCGGAAGTAAACCGCCGCTTGGCCGGGGGAACCGAAAGCGCAGAAAGCGAGGATGAGGATATGACGCAAGAAAAATTCAACGAAATGTTTGGCGTAGCTATGACTAACTACCTGAAAAATCTCCAAGACAATGATGCTGGAGATTGGAGCGTAGAAGATAGAGAATGGGGAGTTGCAAACGGACTGTTTAACGGGTCCGGCACAACCTCTGCCGGAGAGCCAAACTACATGTGGCAAATGTGGGCTACCAGGGAGCAGCTTGCCGCACTGTTTCACAGATTCAAGCAAATGTTTTGGCAGGGCTAACCATTGATTGGTTATGGTTGAAGGAAAACGCACCGCAAGGAGACGCAAAAAAAGAAACCGTATTGTTTCCCATTTTGCGTCCTTGGGATTTACTAACCGCATGGGCTTGTACATCATATTGTTTTTGGCCGTTGGACTTGCAGGAGGCTTTTACCTCGCTGTGAAAAGCATCCATACCGGCTACACCGGATCGCTAATGTGTTGGACTATTGTTTTTACTCCAATCGGTACGGCTTGTTCCGTAGTTCTCTCCCGAATTGTGGACAAAAACAGAGACGAAAACACCAGCGCAGACGGTGAGGGCGTGGTTTACGCGGCGGCAAAGGCGAAAAATTTTGAAAACAACAATAATATAGACAGCCCGCCTATTTAATGCGAAAAAACAAAAGAAAGAAGGGGATTTTTATGAACTGGACAGAAGTTATAATTTCTATTGTTGCCGGACTGGCTGCGGCAATTCCTCTGGTGATTAAGCTGGTGGAATACGTTCGGAAAAGTGTGCAGGAAAAGAATTGGAGCAACCTTTTAAAGCTTGTTATGGACCTGATGGCCCAGGCGGAAATCAAGTTTGAAAACGGTGCAGATCGAAAAGAGTGGGTCCTTGCTATGGTTAAGGCCAGCGCAGACAGCATCAATTATACTATTGACATTGAGGCTGTTGGAGACCTGATAGACAGTTTGTGCGATATGTCTAAGGCCGTCAATGCGCCAGCTACAGAAAGCAAAGCGAAAGGTGCAAAATGATTATCCACAACAAAGACAACATCCCAGAAGAAATTGTTCAGGCTGCCATTGCTATGATGGAAAAAGAAGAAGGGCGAAAGGTTTCTGAAATTTTTATCCGGCGCACTGAAAATCCAGATGAATATGGGATTACACCAATTTTTGAAAAGGTTCCCTTTCAGCGTATTCGTCGGATCACGGGCTATTTGGTAGGGGACCTTAAACGCTTTAGCGACGCAAAAGCCAAAGAGGTGCAAGATCGCGTGAAGCATGGCGTTTGACATATGGGAAAATTTTGATTTAGTTAGCGGGGTGCATCTCCTTTGGAAATCGTTATCAGTGTTATTTCTTCGGTTCTTTCTAGCGGCTTGATTCTCTTTTTCGTGCAACGATACTTTAGTAAAAAGGACAAGGAAAAAGAAGAAAAGCAAGCAGAACATGAAGATATTTTGGCTCAGGTCAAGGTTGGAATAGAGACGTTGCGGCTACTGTCTTTTTACCGCATGTCACACGAAATTGACAGATTGCTTTTGCAGGGGTACGCTACATCTGTTGAACGTCGCATTTTGGGGGAGATGTACAAAAATTATAAGGATCACGGATGGAATGGAGATATGGACTCTGGACTGCAACAGGTTTATGAATTGCCATATCACCAGCCAAAAGAGTGCGATTGTTCTTGCGACAAACATTGACAAAAAAGCACCGAGCAGCGCTTAATAGTGTTCTGCCCGGTGCTTTTTTATTGTTAACTATAGATTTTAGTAAGAAAGTTTAAATGTGTTTCAGATAGTGGTCGGCCTATGCTTTCTCACCGTAACTGCAAAAATCGTCATATTCGCAATACGGGAGTTTTGTTTTTTTGCAAGCGTGTTTTCCGTCTCCAATAGCGCCCCCAAAATTTTTGCACTCATAACAGCGTATTACTTTAATTTCATCCTCTATCGGACGCACTCCCAAACATACATATCCTTCTCTAAGGTAGTTTGAATCGTCCAGTATGTATGTGATTTCCTTGAAATGCTCTCGCCCGGTAACGCCAATAAGCCCCATTCTCTTATCTGCCATATTAGGGTCATACTCCACCAATTTTAGAATATCGCCAACTCGAAAATCTCTGTCATTCTTTCTTATCTCGAAAGTTTTCAGATTTTTTACGCTATCTTCATAGTATTTCTTATGAAGTTTTAGCGCATGAACCATTTTACCAATTGATTTCATTTTTCATTCCTCCATTTTGTGTGGGAGTTTAGGTAGGTTTCAAATAGTAGGCGGTTCATGTGTTATTCACCCGTGTATTTGTACGGCGCTTCTCCGCAATAGTTATAGTTCTTCCACTCCGGTTTATAGTATTCCGGTGCCACAATTTTTGTGTTTTCACTTGCAAGAATATTCCTTGCAAAGCAAATCATATCCCACCATGTACCCTCAAACTGGCAGGATTCATCTTTCCCCCATCCAACAAACCAGTCGCCCAACCAATCGCTTTTTGAAATGTTTGCTCTTTTTGCTCCACTGACGCACTTAACAGGAAATTCTTTTACTTCTAACATGGTTTTACCCCCTCTACGGTTGACACTCCCCACGGATAAATCCGGGGGATTCTCGGTTCGCTGACCGTTGCCTGCAAGCGGGTCTTACATAGTCTCCCCGAGCGTATAGGTTCGGGCGTGTCCCGCCCTACCGTATGTTTCTGCTATGCCAGCAGGCGCAAACCTTCATTCAGAATATTCACGGCAGCGTTGTGGTCGCGGTCATGTACAGTACCGCACACCGGGCAAGTCCATTCCCGCACAGACAAATCCTTTGTCCCATGCCACTGAGCGCCGCAAGAAGAACAAAGTTGCGAGGACGGATAGAAGCGGTCTACCGTGACTACCTGCTTCCCATACCACTTTGCCTTGTACTCTAATTGCCGCCGAAACTCACCCCAGGAAGCGTCCGAGATAGACCGAGCCAGCTTGTGGTTGCGCACCATATTCTTAGGTGCTAAATCCTCTATGGCAATCAAATCGTAGTCTCGAACAAGGGATGTAGACAACTTGTGCAAAGTGTCGCTCCGCTGGTTTGTTACCTTCTCATAAAGCCGTGCAACTCTGACCCTCGCTTTCTCCCGGCGGTTGCTCCCCCTTGACTTTCGGGAAAGTTGCCGTTGGAGACGGGCAAGTTTCTTCTGGCTCTTTGCTAAAAATTTGTGGTTCGGATGTTCCGCACCATCAGAGGTGATTGCAAATGACTTAATGCCCATATCGAGACCAACAACGGCCCCGGTGGAGGGCAAAGGCTCAACTTCCACATCAGTGCAGCACAGAGCCACAAAGTATTTGCCAGACGGGTTCTGTGAGACGGTAGCGGACAAGATACGCCCCTTGACCTCTTTCGAAATGCGGCATTTTACAAGGCCAAGTTTCGGGAGACGGACATAGCTGTTGGAAATCGCAATATTGCTGTTGGTCTTGTAGCTTTTGCGCCTATTCCGCTTGCTCTTAAATCGGGGGAAGCCTTTCTTCCCACCACTTTTCACAGAGCGGAAGAAATTTTTGTAGGCGGTATCCAAGTCTTTCAGAGCGTTTTGCAGGGCACATTTGTCTGGTTCCCGCAGCCACGCTATCTCTTGCTTTAGAACTGTGAGAGATTTGTCTTGCTGGAACCGTGTGCTGGACTTTCCGGTTGCTTTGTACTCAGAAATCCTCTGGGCGAGAAAATGGTTATAGACGAATCGGGAACATCCAAAAGTTTTCTGGATACGTGTTTGCTGTTCAGCGTTCGGATAGATTCTGAATTTGTACGAATACTCCATTTTCTCACCTCATTTCTAACAACATTGTACCATATAGCAGGTATTTTTTTCACTGAAAGCCTGCCACAGCGCCGCTTACCCCATAGCTAAAGCAAGGGGCTTGCGCGGCGAATTTTCGGTCATCGCATGCAACACCAGAGACATACCTTTTCCCTCTCTTTACTGCGAAAACATATTCGTTCTTATTTCCCATAAAACAATCCTCCCGTATTTCCACCGGAAATCGCTATTCTCGCCTCGTTCCGGTTTGCTTGAATATCTCGCTCTGCATAAACCTGCTTTGCTTTCAGCCTGCGCTTTCCCGGTTGCAATCTGCCAGAATAAATCTGCGTTATCTTTGGGTTGGTATGTCCTAACTTGGCTTGCAACTCGGACAGAGACATGCCGTTGTTAAGGTCCAGCCTTGCGCCGACGTGGCGAAGATCGTGAGGAGAAACCCCCTCAACGCCGGTAACTTCCCGGACATGGCGCTCTACCAAACGCTCTAACCAACGAGAAGTCCCCTTTTTCCATGTCTTTTCGTGACGAAACCCACCAAAATTTGAAGAATCTGCGCCAAACAGCAGATCATTTTCAGTCAGTCCTTCCGGGAAATGGGGGCTATCCATATAGAGCAGCGTTGCCGTTTGAGCGATTTTAGGGAAATCAATGGCGCGGTATTTTTGCCCCTTGCCGCTCTCAACAACAATTTCTTCGTTTTCAAAATCCAGGTCGCAAATTTTCAAGGACCTTAATTCATCACTTCGTATTGCAGTGGAGAGAAGAAAAATAATGATGGCATAGTTCCGTTCCCATTTATAAAGCGGTCCGCCTACTCTGTTATTTCTCCACAGCTTTGCCGCCTGATCGTCCGTTAAAATTTGCCTGTATGGTCTGGAAGTTTCTTTCTTAGTGTCTGGTATTAACCGAGGAGAAACAGGGTTTGTTGTATAAAACCTGTTTTCTCCCAATGTTTCATCACACAAAAAGGAAAACATAATCCGCAGCTCGGTCATATATTGATGGACCGTTGTAGTTTTTAAACCTTGCCGCAACATTTCATCCCGCCACTCCTGCACGTCTGTAATCCCCGGGTCCTCCAATGCTGCGTGGCTTTCAGCATGGGCCTCTTCCCAAAACGCACGAAACAGTTCTATGGATCTTGCATAGTTCCGTATTGTGATTTTGGAACGCCCGATGGTCTCCATTTCCTTCAAATAGAAAGCGGAGGCTTCCAAATACTTCTCCATAGCACTTGACTTTCTTGCCACCGCAAACCGCCTCCTTGACATAACAAAAAATTTTTCGTATACTTTTTGGGGAAGCAAATGCTTCCTATGCTTTTCTTTGCGGTGCTTCGCCTTGTTGCGGAGCGCCGCTTCTTTTTTCAGATCCGATACACCTTTACGCGATACCCTTTTTGCGCCAGCTCCACAATCCATTCCAAAGCAGAAAGAGGAATTTTCCTTTCTTCTCCACTTATTCTGTATATTTCCTGACCTCTGCCACAACCATTGGATGAAACATCAATCAATATGGCATCCTTGGAAATCGTGACTGAAACCACCCGCGTTTCATTAACCAATGTCTTTTTGATATATTCTTTTATGTACGCAGGGGGAGACCGAAGCCCTAATTCCCAATTTTGAAATGTCCTGTAAGGTATCTGGCACAAATCCGCAGCTTCCCTAATGGAAAGGCCGCAAGATTTCCTTGCTTGTTCCAATTCATTCAACCATTCATCACCCCCAATCTCCTCTTTTCTAAACATATTATATACCCATTGGGTATATAAGTCAACACAAATTTGTCACTGAACAGAATTTACGCCGCTTTGATAGGCGGCATCTAAATCCTCAGTTGAAATGGAATTTAAAGGCTGAGCGCTAGTGGTAGATGTATCTGACCAATTCCAATTAGAAAGGCTACCGGTTCCCACAACGGTTGCGTTGGAGTTATTTCCCATAATTAAAACTGTCACCTCGTCCCCAACTGCGGCACCGGACATATTGGGAACGCAAGGTAATGTTTGTGTATTGTCAAATGGTCTTTGTACCGTTAATTGATTGCTTCCTGGATTTGCAGTTACTTTTGCACGAAAATAGCGAACGCTATTTGTTTGCGTATTTTCTACTTTTGGCTTCATGTATTCCCATAAGCTATCTGCCAGGGATTTCATATCTTGGTTTCCGTTTCTGTCCAATCTTTAACATCTCCTTCCAATGCGTCGCAAGAAAACACATGATAGTGCTCCGGGATCAAAAGTCTTGCGCTTTCCTCCGTTGGTGCAGATACTATCACATGTTTTTCTGTCTTTTCTTCGGGGTCGAAAACAAAAAACACGAAGTTCTTTTTTATTTCATTTGTTTTGAACATTTGACACTCCCCATTCCTAAAGGCAGCAGGTTTTACGCCGCATTTTGATAAGAACTCCCTTTCCCCATTTTGATTAGTAACGCGAACGAACATCTTTAACTGTGTTTTTAATGATATCAATGGATTTTTTCACTTCCTCCATTGTATTCCTATGGTCTAATGTCATGCGAATGGCGCTTTTCGCTCGTTTTTCTGAATATCCCATAGACAAAAGAGCTTCGCTTGGTGCTGGACCATCCCCAGAAGTACATGCAGATCCGGTGGAAACAATCAGACCTTTGGCATCCAAAATAGCCGCCAAAGAAGTGGCTTCCACGCCGTCAAAGCTGATATTTACGTTACCCGGCAACCGTTCTTTTGTGCTTTCGGGAACATACGGTCCGTTTATCTGAGCACCCTCTACGGAAGATAAAACTCCATCAATCAGCGCGTCCCTCAAATGAGTGACGTAATCCATGGTTTTGCGCATATTTTCCGTATGAAAGGAAAGAGCTGCTTCCATTGCTGAAATCAATTTTAATGGAATAGTTCCGCTTCTCATTCCGTTTTCCTGCCCGCCGCCAAGAATGAGAGGGAAGAGTGGTGCGCCCTTTTTTACAATCAAGCAACCGACTCCCGCATATCCTCCAAATTTCTGAGCATCAAACGCCATATAATCCGCCCCAATTTCCCTAAACGAAACCGGAATGTGACCAACAGCAGCGGTAGCATCTACTAATAAAAGCGCGTTGTTTGGGACAAATACTTGGGTTTTGTCAAAATGTCGTTCGATAAATCTGTTTTTTGGCCCATGGAAAGAAAACACTTCCCCTGTCTCGCTATTTGCTAAAGAATGTATGCAACCTTCCATATAGGGACGTTCCTTTTTGACCCTTGGTTTTACAATGCTGGCCTCTCGAAATCCAGTTTTCGTTGCGGGATGCTCGGCGGGAGAAATATAAAACACTTCGCAGCTATCTAACATAACTTGTTTGGCCCAGGTACAAGACTCTGTCGATCCTGATGTGAAATACACTTCGGATGGCTCCGCGTCTATGCTTTTTGCTATGGATTCCCTTGCCATTTCCAGCGTCCTACGCGCCGCCTCACCGCGCGTATGAGCAGAGGCGGGATTCCATTGCGGCACCGCATTAAATGCGTCTATAGCCTCGGGAATAGGCTCAGAACACCCGGCATTATCAAAATAAATTGTCCTCAATTTTCCTTCCTTTCTAAAAAAGCAGCGAAAAGATGATCTTCCGTCCATCTCTCCGCTGCTTTTTTTGCGTTTTTGTTTTTAATTCTTCCGACAGGCCCGCATCTTTGCCATTCTCTCAGACATTTCAGCGCGACGTTCCGGGGTTATATTAACCTTTCGGAAAGGATTCTTTCCAGAACGGAAGTCGTAAAGTGGACATTCGCTGTTTTCGCATTTGAGAGACAGACGCAAGCCTTTGCACTGAACGCAATAAGAACGAATTGCCTTGAGTGGATTTGTAATTTGCTTCTCGGCCAAAAAAATCACCTCATTTCTTTTTTTATTCCGCGAAAGTTAGGTGAGCAGAACAATGGAGCGGCATACCAGACTCGAACTGGCACCACCGGCTTGGAAGGCCGGTGTGCTGACCGTTAAACACCAATGCCGCAAGATAGGGAAGGGGAGGCCCCAAAAATTCGCCAAAATTCTTGCGGGCCTCCGTGCCCCTTCCACGAGAAAGATCGCGCCCATTGCTGGGCTGGTGGTCCCTCCAGGACTCGAACCTGGGCCAAACCGGTTATGAGCCGGATGGTCTAACCAACTGACCTAAAGGACCATATTTCCCACCTTTCAGACGCATCTTCCAGGCGATTGTACGCACCGCAAGCATGTACAATACATTAAGGGTCTGGAGCTGACAAAGGGACTCGAACCCCCGACCTATTGATTACAAATCAATCGCTCTACCAACTGAGCTACGTCCGCATATATACCCGGTTCTCCCGGGTATGCGCGAGTTTTAAAAGGATTTACTCGCTGTCCTTTGGCGATTAAGTAAGTACAATATGATGCTGTTGGGTGAAACACACAAGATTTTATAAAATATAGAATCTATCACCCCTTTTTCTTTTTTGCCCAATCTCGGAATCGAACCGAAAAGCCCGCCGTGCGCACAGATGCTTTGGACAAATATCCCCAACCAGAATTGCACTGGAGCTGCGGCAACAGTCAGCCTTTTACGGGGTGGCCGATATAAATAGGAGGCAAACCTATACGCGCTGCCATTTACAAAATGGCTTTGGTCTGAGTGAAGAGCCTCGAACTCCCGGCCTCGTGCTCCCAAAACACGCGCTCTACCTACTGAGCTACACCCAGAGATTTCTGCGACGGTGTTTTTTGGTTTCCCTTCGCCGCAGAGGCCCGCCCTGCCAAACGGCGGAGAAAAATGGTATTGCAGACACTATTGCGTCCGTGGCAGCCCCGACTGGACTCGAACCAGTGTATTGCAGAGTCAAAGTCTGATGCCTTACCGCTTGGCCACGGGGCTTTGTTTCTTACGCTTTTATTTTAAAGGCTTTTCCGTTTAAATGTCAATAGGGGAGGGGTTTTTGTTCCATAATTTTTGTGTTAATAGAAAAAGGCGGGGTCTTGGCTCTGGGTTAGCGGCGCAAGATCCTGCCTTTTTGGTCCTACTATATTTTTTATTTTCTCTTCTGGAATTTTGATTCTAAGAACACAATCTTCTTTTTTGTATGCAAAAATTCAATTTGCCTTGCAGATTTTTACTTTCCCTTTTATGTTATTTTGCAAAAATTTAGTTTACCCTACAGGTTTTTCGATACCACATACAAAAAATTTAGTTTACCCTGGGAGTTTTTCATTTTACCCTGCTCGTTTTTTAGTTTACCTTGCGAAAATTTAGTTTACCCTGTGGGTTTTCTTTTTTCGCGGCGATTTCCTTATTATGAAATCCGCAAACTTTCAAAAATGCCATAAAATATATCAAGTATACTTGCAATGTTTGCTTAGAAATTTGAAGGTTTCTGGGCGAAAATATAAAAGCATTTCCGCCTCTATAATAGCCTTGTCCAAAAGAAAAAAATAAATGCCGATCCTTGCACACGAAATAACAAACGCAATGTATTTACTGCCCCACTAATAATATAAATCAGTATTCTTTTTTTCGTTTCTTATTTGTTTCCGCGATCTCCGTCCAATATCTTCTCTACTATTTTTATGAACAAATGGTACCTCCGTAATAAATCCTGCAAGTAATCCCGTCCTGCCTCCGTAATCGCATAATATTTTCGCAATCTACCATCCGGCGATATTCCCTTTGAGATTTCTTTTAAATATCCAGACTGCGTTATCCTGTAAATAGCAGCGTATGGAAAAGCAACGGTAAATTCCCCACCACTTCTTTCCTCGAAAATCTTTGATATCTCTCCTATATACATATCTTTTTCATCAAATAAGGACAAAACCAATAATTCCGTCAATGCTTTTTTCAAATTTGCTTCCAAACCGCTCAAATTTCTTTCCTTCTGCCCATCCATTTCGTTTTTCGCCTCCTTTGTTTTTTTTGCTTTGCTTTCATAATAAAACAAACCATGCCACAACAAGTATACAATTTTTAGATTTAAAACTCCATATAAAAATAGGAGGTTGCCACAGGAAAAATTAGCAACCTATTTCTTATTCAGTTGATAGACACAAAAATAAAAATTCTTTCGTTGTCTTTGTTAAAAAAACAGGTTCCAGATAGCACCGATTTTCTTTCTGTAGCTTATATCAAATTAAATTCCCCAGGATTTTTTTTGAAAGCCTCTGTTCTAGGTGCAAATTATCCCCGGGTTTTTCACAAGATCGCTGTTCTGAAACAAAAGGCCCGGTTTTTGGGGGAAGCCGCTGTTCTGTATCGAAAAAGCCCCGGGTTTTTTAGGGAGGCGCTGTTCTGGCCGGGTTTTTTGAAGGGCCGCTGTTCTGGACATAGCAAACTAACCAGCCAAAAGCCCGGAGTTTTTTCAAAATTTTTTCAATTTTCCTAAAATTTCCAAAATCCATGAAAAACCACCATCATTTTTTTAAAATGAATGAAAAATTTCATGTTATTGATATTGTTTGCAACTATCCCGTCATTTTAGAAAGCACAAAAACGAAACGCAAAACAGATACATATATTAAATCTGTATCACAGTAATTTATCTGTATCAATTTTTGACAAGACACAATTCAAAATAAATGCTTGCATACTTTTCCCGGATTTTTCAGCAGCGTTTCTTATTTTCTGGCCGTCCTCAAATGTTGGCCGGATCGTTATTGAATCGCGCTTTTCCTGGTATTTTTTGACAGCGCGTTTTTGCGCGTTCGTGCTTTTATGAGTTCCCGCCATTGTCTCCCGCCTCTCTTTTAGCAATGTCTTTCTTTATTTTGTCCGCTATTGCAGCGCGAACAAAACCAGAACGAGTATAACCAAATTTTGCACAATGCTCCCGCAGTGTATCCATTTCTGCGTTTGGAATAGATACACCTATATTTTTATAGTTTTCGGCTGTCCACTTGTTGTTAGACGCCATTCTTTTTTGAGATATTTTAGCCATTTTTATAATCCTCCTATATATATAGGATTGCATTTTTTTATGTTTTTGTCAACACTATTTATAGTGTTATCTTGCACAATAAAACGCCTTGCACATTAGTTAAAATGTCAATTGCAACACACTGTTAGTAGTGCTATTATATAGCCAAGATAAAAAACAAAAAGAAGAGTCGTAAATAAATATTATGGAGGTCAATAAAATGAAAGCTTTTGAAAAAATTATCAATTCCATTATGGAATATGCCCGTTTGAATCTTAGCGGTGCAGAACTGGAAACCATAGAAAAGGCTGCTAAGAATGGCCACGCGGAAGAAAGTATCTTTTCTTCTTCTCCGCTTGCGGAGGCAGTTGCAGAGGCCCGGGCCGAGATTTTCCGCCAGGAAGCAAAGAATGGTGGAAGATCCCGCATTTTATCCGCAGTGAAACGCATTTTCAGTATATCGGAACTTGAGAAATTCGCGGGCGGATGGACTGGAAAAGACGGACGGCAATATTTTTGCAGCGGTTTTCACGGTGTGGCGCTGAAAAATCATTTGTCCGTTTCAGAGTGTGAAGGGCTTGAAAATATCGAGTCTGTTGTTGCTCCTGAAAATCTCCCGGAAAACTATATTTTTTTAGATATCCCTGACAGGGCAACGGTTTCCGGGCACATTAAAACCGAAAAAGCCACCAGAAAACGCGGGCAGAAAAATGGCGTTGTTTGGGACTTTGGGGAGGGAAAGCCCATTGTAAATGCAGAGTATTTGCTTGACATGCTGGACGCGCTGCCCGGTGCAACTGCCTATTTCAGCGGAAACAAGCCTGAAATCTCTCCGATTTATTTCCGGGGCGATGATGGCGACGGGGTTTTGCTCCCTGTTCGCCCGGATAAATATGCGCGGGAAGTTACTGCGGAGCGGTATGCAAATACTAATGTCAATGCGCCCGCAGAAACAGAGGAAGCGGCGGAAGATGCCTCTAGAAATGGCGGAAAAGAAACGGAAGTTTCCCGGGACCACGCAGAAAACCAGGAACCGGAAGAGAAAGACGCTGCAAACGAAAGTGAAATTGTCGCCACAGTTCCCGAAATGTCCACAAAAACAATCAGATTTTATTATAACGGCCTGAAAGTCAACGGCGGGAAACTTGTGCGGACATTTTACCACATGGAAAGCGGGCAGGAATCTCCCTATGTGTCTATCTCGGTCCGAGATTATAGCGGTAGCCTCCCACGGGATTGCTTTGTTGTAAAAAATGACAGCGATCCTTATACGGATTATCACGACACAGACGGCGCAACACTTACACCCGAGCACCCTTTATATTCTTATGCAAGGGCCGCCGCCATTAAAGCAGCGACGCGCAAAGAGCCTGAATATATAACAGAATTGGAAAAAGGTCTGGACGCACCCGAAAGATGGCCTGGACGGCATGAGGCATTGAGAAACGATATTGCAAGCCGTCGCGCCCGTTATGAAAAGCTCATAAAAGAGCTTGAAACACTCCCGAAAGGCAACCCCACAACGGAAGATCTGCACCGCGTGGCGCTTATGCGCCAGGAAGAGGAAACGGAACGACTTCGCGCAGAACATGAAAAGCAGTTGCAAGAGCGGGAAAGAATGTTGAATATCCGAAACAACGGGCGGGAATATATCAAGGGAATTTCCGCAGAATATCCCGTGGAAGATGGCGCGCCGCATGTTGTTATTGAGTGGAGCGAGTACCCAGCTTTTTATTCCTGGAATGATGGTGAATTGTCTTTATCTGTCGCCGCTGCTGAAATTATCCTTGCGAATTTTGATAGAGAGGTGTGCAAGGAAAAGGCGGAACGCGGTGAAGGTGGATATTATAAAACTAAATTTACAATCCACTACACCGGAGAAAACGGGGAGCCGCACACCTATGAGGGCCGCTATGATTTGGGCGACAATGATGGCGGCATGATTCAGCACATTCGCAGCTTTGGCGAATACTGGAAAGAAAAAGGAAAAAACGACGATGACAAACAGGGCGGCGCGGAAATTATTGATTTTGCCAACGCCATGCAGCAGCACACCGCAGCAGGCGCAGAGGTTAAAGTGGAGTTTGCACCATGGATTAGAGAGGCCGCGAAACGGCGCGAGGAAGTAAAAAATGATATTTTCACCGCCGTCAAAATGCTAACAGACAATCAAATTATTTTCGCCGTTGCTATGCAAGATCCAAAAAACGACAAGCAAAGAGACATTGCAAAATTCTTTATTCAAGAATTATATCAACGGGACAAACAAAAAGCGTTGAATGTTTTTCAAGAATGGGAAAATGGCAATCTTGATAAATATGGGGAGGGGGCGGTATAATCCGCCCTTTTCCTTTCTGAACAAATAGAAACAGTTCATTTTAGAAGATGAAAAAAATTATTTAATAAACGGGTATGCCGGATATCCCAAAAAAGAGTGGTTGATTTCTGATGCCGTTAAACATTATAAATCTAAAGAAGCAAAGATATCAAGATTTCTAAGTGAATGGAATTCTTGGTGCGGATAACTTGTAAAGGGCAGTTGTAAAAATGCAACTGCCTTTTATTTTTGCCCATTTCCTTCGGGATCTTCGCAAAAACAAAATGCCGCCGGGAAATTTGCATCACCTGCAAATGGCATACAATGAGCGGCTCAAGATCCACAGAAAACAACATAATAACATATTCTCAATGGGTATATTTTGGGCCATTTTGGCAAGCCATAAAGTCCTTTGGACCCCTAAAAATCCGGCCTATAAATACCCGCGATCCTATTGCGCTTTGACCGGCTGCACAATTCACCCAAAGCAAAAGCCATTTCAGGCACTTCTAAATATCGTCGCTATTGTTGCAAAAAGGCTGTACTTGCTTTTTTGCGTGATTGCATTTCATGTTTCCTTGGTGCTGCTTTGTTTTACCTGTTTTCCGTTTTGGGTTTTCCCTCTTCCGTGCTTGCCTGGTATTTCGCTTGTGAGGCCCCTACAGTCTCGCCTGTTGCTTTCTAGGGTGGCTCATAGTATAGGGAGATTCTAACGGGGGTAAAATGCCGTACAGGTACCTTTATTTCGCTGTCAGAGTATGTGCCTTATTTGCAAAGAGCCTATTTTCGTTTGGTCATAATGCCATTTAAACCTAGCGGATTTCCTTTGCCTTTTATTTATAAAGGATTTTGCTATAACGTTTGTACTCTGTAAATAGGCGCATATGAATATATATATTCATATGCGCCTATATTACAGAGTGACTATGTGCATGTGCCGATTGTAATATTTACACAATGCAATGTGGGTAACTAAGTGTATTTATTGTACATTGTGCATATTGTTACGTGCCTACACTATTATACCAACATAGTGCGTCTAGTCAAGTAGTCAATTTGTACTTAATGAGTATAATGTATATAATATATACTATATATTATGTATGTATACTATATTACTACTACATATGCAGTATGTACACACACACAGACAGACAGACAGCAGCAAAAACAAGCCAAAGACGATCAGCAAAGAAAACCAAAAAGACAAAAAAGAAAAAACAAAAATTTAATTGTTTAAACAATATCTTCTTGTATGGCATATTAGTATGATGTATTGCCCCTATATGTGTCCCCTATATG